>Ga0222714_10001897_pt1 | contig 23010 bp, 12 predicted proteins | sample C33_3DmetaG_FD_165048 | JGI IMG/M metagenome (GOLD analysis project Ga0222714, IMG submission 165048) | Estuarine water microbial communities from San Francisco Bay, California, United States - C33_3D | ecosystem: Environmental > Aquatic > Marine > Unclassified | place: USA: California...
TACCCGATTAGCTGTACGGTGTTCGTCGTCGAAGATACGATGGACGAGCATCCTGATGGTTTGGAAGGTAGCTGGATCTTTGCGAGTAAAGCTCTTCGGTATGGTGCAGGCGTTGCTATTCACCTTTCTAAGCTTCGTCCGAAAGGTACCAAGAACAGCCACGGAATGGTATCTTCAGGCCCTTGTGGGTTCATGGAGATCTACTCCAAGTTCAACGAGATTCTTCGCAGAGGCGGAACGTACCGCAACGGTGCAATCGTTGCTCATTGCGACGCAGATCACCCTGACATTTTTGAGTTTGTTACTTACAATCGAGCTCGTATTCCTTGGCTCAAGCGCTGTGTCAATGTTGATCCTGACATCATCAACTACCCCGACAAGCTGAAAGCAATCATGGACGCTGCCCGTAAGGGTGACGTTTGGATTGTTAAGAAGCAGTACGACGCAAACGGAGAGCGGATCTATTCCAACGTTTGCCAGGAGATCCTGCTCAAGAGCCGCGACACCTGCCTGCTTAGTCACATCAACCTCGGGATTACTGAGATCAGTGACATCCCCACTGCTTTCAAAGAAGGCATGGAGTTCTTGTGCGATCTTTACGAAAAGACTGGGATCGATGAGTCTGGAATTTACAGCCGCAAAGATAACCAAGTTGGTCTTGGTGTTCTTGGACTGGCTAATCTTCTCGCCATTGAAGGGGTGACGTATCGGGAGTTTGTTACTGCCCTTCGTAACCGCAACCACGGCATCGCCACCCTAGGTACCAAAGCTGGTCAGATTGCTCAAGCTCTTTGGCTGGGCTTCATGGAGGCCACCAAGGTAGCTGCTGACCACAAGATGTCCCGAGCGTTCACTGTGGCTCCTACAGCCTCTTGTGCGTACCGCTACGTGGACCGTGAAGGGTTTACTACAGCCCCTGAGATTGCACCTCCGATCAGCCGAAAGGTAGATCGTGATAGTAGTACTCTTGGCGTCCAGAGCTATGAGTTCCACCCCAAAACTGAGACTGCAGAAGAGGTTGGTTGGGACACATTTTTTGAGCTGAACTGTGAGTGGCAACGGCTCATGGATAGCACAGGAATGGCTCACGCAATTTCTATGAATTGGTGGTCCGATATGACAACAATGGACCGCGAATTTATGTCACGATGGTTGAACTCCCCCTTGAAGAGTTTGTATTACTCTCTTCAAGTAATGTCTGATACGCAGGACAAGACAGACGCCTACGCAGCAATTAGCGACGTAGATGTTGATGCTTATCTTGCGGGCATTCTTGATGGGGATTCGGCACCTGATTGTAATTGCGCAGAATGAACCCGTATCAGAAATTGCTTGCACGGAAGCGGACTTGGACCCCAGTTCAAACAACCGCCGGTAAATTGAAAGAAGGGGCGGAGGAGGCTATCTTCCGTGCTCTGGCACTTCGTCAACTGGAGCTGCCTGTCGGAGAGTTCATCAACGACGCTCTACAGTCCGAGGTGCCGGAAACGGCTCGTGAACTTCTACTCACCAACATCAAAGACGAGGAGAACCATGACCTTGCATTGGGATACGCAGCAAGTGCGGTTGGCACAGATAGCCAAGCAGAAGCGGAAGCAGCTCGCCTCCGAAAAGCTTGGGAAGATCATCCAGACCACACCGTACTCAAAGCACTGGTGGCTGAGCGAAGCATATTCTTTGTTATCCTCCCCTTCTTCCGGTTCAACGGTGACGCTGGACTGAGGACCATCTCTGCGGACATCAGCCGTGATGAACAAGTACACGTCGCTACCAATAGCTTGGTATGTCGTGAGCTTGGCCTCACTGTTTCTCCTAGTTTGGATCGCCTCCGCAAGGCAACCATTAATTGGGTGATGCAGCCCCTGGGCAAGTCAGACGACAAGTACCTGGATAGGCAGTTCTGGCTCGACCAGAGCGACAGTTTGATGTACGCAGGTAAAGCGGAAGGACTCATCGAAACTCAAAGAGCCAGGATGCCTGCGTTCTTCGAGATGAGCAACTCTGATCTCCCAAGCTACGCTTGAGATACGACTAAAGGGCTGCTATGTTTCGCCACGATTCTAAATTCGTAGATCCTACGTTCTACGTTGATCCTCTTTCTGAGGAATTTATTGGGGTCGAGTGCTGCCTACGTTGGTGTCAAATCTTTGGTACGTGTCGTGCTGAAGAGGAAGCCAAGAAAGCAGCAGGCGAAGCAGAAGCAGCCCAACGTCTTTACGAACAGGAATCAGCTAGAGCTACTGAACTGATTGAGCAGCAGAAGCAAATAGCCGCTCAAGAGTATCAAGCTCAAGACGTTGCTCGTACAGAAGCTCTGATTGCACAGAAAGAATCAAAGCGAGCTTTGGATGTTACACAACGTCAAGTTGCAGCTCAAAAGCAACAGCAAAGTGGATTGCTTACAGCTGAAACTCAAATGGCTCAGGCAGAGCTAGCAGGTTCAGCAGCAGGAACAGAAGAAGCTGGAGGCCAACGACGCCGTGGTTCTGCTCCCAAGATTGCTGTTACAAAAGTTAGTCCAAAACCAGCTATTGGCGGCTATGGTGGCTCTGCTCCTGGTCGAGTTAACCCAACTGGTTTGAATATATGATTCCCTTCATTGATCCAGAGATTATCAAATATCTGGAAGAGCTTTATCCTGACAGGTCTCCCGACCTTAGTATGGAAGAGAAACTTATTTGGTTTTCTGCTGGTCAGGTGTCAGTTGTACGCCATTTGAAGGATCAGTACAACCTCCAGGAGGAGACAAAGTATGTTTAATTTAAGCCGCCACGACGCTAAGTTTGTTGATCCTGATTTCTATGTAGATCCTCTAGATGAGCGATTTACTGGTATCAACAACGAGATTGTTATTACTGGTACTGCTTTAGCAATTGGTGCTCTTGCAGGTGCTACTGCTTACTCTGGTTACGCAGCTGCTCAAGCTTCCCGTAAGCGGGCTGAAGCGGCTAGACGAATGGCCGAGGAAACTCGTTCTGCTTCGTTGCGTGAAGTGGAGCAAATGAAGAGTGAGGCTGCTCAAAGGGCCTCTCAGTTCCAAATTGATATTGATCAAGCTCGTGCTGCAACAGCTGAATCTGCACGTCAAGCTGACGTTGCTCGGGCTACGGCAGAGAAACAGATTGCACAACAACGTGCTTCGTCTGCTCTAGCTATTCAGCAGCAACAGCTTCAATCCCAGATCCAAGCTCAGCAAAAGGCTAGTGCTCTTGGGGCACAGAAGCGGAAGCGTGTTGGCACACCAGCTGCACTACGTACTAGTTTAGAGATACAATCCCCTCTTTCCGGCGGTGTTGGAAAGGGTACTCCTAACGCGACAGGTGGTTTGAATGTCTAAGGCTCAGGCACGGTACTCTGCACTAGAACCGGAAAAGTCTATTTATCTAGATCGGGCTATTGAGTGCAGCAAGTACACTCTGCCTACCCTGATCACTGACAACGACCGCAGTACTGGTAAGAATCTTTACACCAAGATCAACACCACCTACCAAGGTTTGGGTGCTCGTGGTGTTAACAACCTAGCAAGCAAACTTCTTATTGCTTTGCTGCCTCCTAACCAGGCTTTCTTCCGTCTCTCTGTAGACGACATGAAGCTACAGCAGGAGCTGCAGAACTATAAAGAGCTTCAGTCTCAGTTTGATCAGCAGCTGTCCCTGATGGAACGGGCAGTGATGCGTGACATTGAAGAGTCAGGTGATCGCACTGCACTGTTTGAAGCGCTGAAGCACCTTATCATCGGTGGCAACGCGCTGCTCTACGTTTCTGAGAATGGTACCCGGGTATATCCACTCAAATCGTTTGTACTTAATCGTGATCCTGAAGGAAACATCCTTGAGGTTGTGGTCCGCGAGGAAGTCAATCCTGAGGTTCTTCCACAGGGGATAGCACCTAAGAATGTTGACGGCAAGTTTGCTGATAAGAGCGTATTCCTTTACACCCATGTTGAGTGGAATTACCAGAAGGATCGCTGTAACTGGTATCAAGAGGCCTACGGAAAGCAGGTTGGTCAGAAGGGTTCTGTTCCTATCGAGAAGAGCCCTTGGATCCCTCTGCGGATGTTCCGTGTGGCTCACGAAGCCTATGGACGTGGCTACTGCGAAGAGCTGCTTGGGGACCTGAAGAGCCTTGAGTACCTCAGCAAAGCCATTGTCGAAGGATCTGCAGCAGCAGCCAAGATCATCTTCCTCTGCAATCCGAACGGCACGACTCGTCCTGACGCTCTTGCTCGGGCTGCCAATGGATCAATTGTTAGCGGCAATCCCAATGATGTGGCTCCTCTGCAAATGCAGAAGCAAGCAGATCTCACGGTTGCTCTCAACACCATTGCACGGATCGAGCAGCGCCTGAGCTTTGCGTTCCTTCTCAACAGTGCCATCCAAGCAGGAGCCTCTGGTCGTGACCGCGTGACGGCTGAAGAGATCCGCATGGTGGCTCAAGAACTGGAAGCTGGCTTGGGTGGTATCTATTCAATTCTTTCGATTGAGTTACAACTGCCTCTTGTGAACCGCAAGATGGCGATGATGGAACGGCAAGGTCGTCTCCCTCGTCTCCCTAAAGATGTTGTCAAACCTCAAATCACCACCGGTCTTGACGCCCTCGGTCGCGGTAACGACAAAGCGAAGCTTATCGAGTTCCTTCAGACCATTGCCGGTACGTTGGGACCCGAAGCTATGGCGAAATACGTTAATAGCCGAGAGCTTATTACTCGTCTTGCTGCTTCTGACGGTCTTGATACGTACAAACTCATCAAGAGCGAAGAAGACCTCATGGCAGAAGAACAACAACAAGCTATGATGATGCAGCAACAAATGGCTGCGCAAGATCCTAATAACGATCCTGCGAAGAAAGCCGCTCTCGTTAAAGCTGAAAATGACTCAATCAGGACCGGTCAAGAAATCGCAACCGGTGGAGCCGGAAGTGAAGCAGGAGGCCCCTTCTAAGAAGGAAGCTCCTAAGTCCAAGATGGAGATTCTTATTGAGCGTCTCCGTGAAGAGAAGCCTCAGATTTATGAGCAATATGTTCAGGCTGCAAAGAACCGGCGGCCTGTTTGGATCTATCCTGATCTGACCGTTCGTATTGGTTGATCATGGAAGTCGTTGCTAATGGTGTGCTGGCTCCTGAGCAAACGGGGCCATACAGCGAACAAGATATGCAAACCCTTCAAGAGGGTGAGCAGCAAGAACAACAGGAGGAACTGATCGGTGGGAAATTCCGTTCTGCCGACGATCTTCTACAGGCTTACCAAGAGCTTGAAAAGAAGCTCGGTAACCGTTCGGGCTACGAACAAGTTGAAGAGGATCAAGACAACGCTACTGAAGAAGAGGAAGCAGAACCTGTTGTCCTTTCTCAGGAAGAAGAGTCTGTCATCCTGGACAGCATCGGGGGTCAAGAGAATTTCGACGCTGTTCAAGCTTGGGCTAAGGACTCGCTGAACCAAGATGAGCTTGAGGCGTACAACCGTGAAGTCAATAGCGGTGACTACTACCGAGCTCGTAATGCACTGCAGTCCCTGTACTTTGCGTACCAAGACAACATGGGAACTGAGCCTGATCTAATTGGTGGCAAGCTTTCTGGTAACAGTGCTGACGTGTTCCGCTCTACCCAGGAAGTGATGGCTGCTATGAACGATCCTCGCTACCTAAACGACACTGCTTATACGCAAGACGTACAAGAAAAGTTGTACCGTAGCGACGTTTTGGGTCCTACGGGTTAGTATTTACATAGCGAACGTGTCATTGTTGCCGCTGAGGCGATAACAACAGTAGAGGCGAACGCGACAAACAACCAACTAAAACTTAGAAATGCCTGACTTTGCATCTCTTAGCCGGTTGGGTAGCGTTAACAGCGTTCAGTTCAACGCTGGGTCTGCCGCCGGTAACTATGAGCGTGAAAACGCCAACTTCCTGAAATTGTTTAGTGGCGAGGTTCTGACTACCTTCGCCCGTGAGTCCGTGTTCAAGGACCTCACGATGAAGCGCTCGATCTCCTCGGGCAAGAGTGCCAGCTTCCCCATCACGGGACGCTTCAGCAGCCGCTACCATCGCCCCGGTGATTGGATCAGTGGCCAGGGTAACAAGGGCATGATCGGTGAAAAGATCATCACCATTGATGACCTGCTGATTGCTGATGCTTCGATCTACGACCTTGATGAAGCCAAACTTCACTGGGACGTGAGGAGCATCTATTCCACGGAATTGGGCAGGGCTCTTTCGCGGGCATATGACCAGCGCATTGCTCGTACCCTTCTGACTGCTTCTGAGTCTGACGGTCGCGTTAAGGATTGGGAGTCCCGTAACTTCCAAACTGCTGGCGGTACTTTCGTCTCCGCTGCTTCTAACGTTGTCACTCTGAGCGCTAACTTCGCCACCGCTGAGCTTGGCTCTTGGGCTGTGGGTGAGGTTGTCTACGGTGAGGACTCCGGTGCTTATGCCGTGATCACCACCGCTCCTACCAACGGTGCTGCAACCTTCGGTGTTAACCCTCTGGGTTCCATCGGTACTGGTACTGACGCAGCCTTCAAGGTTGGTGAGCGCCTGTTCACCCTGAACAGCCTGCCTGGTGGTACCTCCCTGACCGGTATCGACCTCAACGCTGCGGCTGACCGCAACGCTCGTGGCGATCTGATCGTTGAGAACCTGTTCCAAGCTTGTCAGTCCCTGGACGAGAAGGATGCTCCCAAAGAGGGTCGCGTCTGCGTTCTGAGCCCTGCCGCTTATTACGACGTTCTGGCTAGCGATCGTGCCATTAATACCGATTTTAACGGTGGCACGGGTGCTAACGGCACCTTCGCTCAGAACCGTGTTGCTTCTGTGGCTGGCTTCCGCCTGATCACCAGCAACCACCTGGGTATCAACGCCTATACCAATGGTCAGTCCTACGTTGGTCTGAGCAACCAGTCTGCTACCACCCGTGGTGAGCGTCCGAACTACACCAATGGTCGTGACGGTTCCGACGGTCGTGTTGCTGCTGGCACCAACGACTACTTCCAGGATGAGCAGGGTAACACCTCCTCTATCGCCAACTGCTTCGGCCTCTGCTTCACCAAAGAAGCTGTGGGTACTGTGTCTCTGAAGGACGTGTCCATGCAGATGACCGGTGCTGAGTACAAGGCCATGACTCAGAGCACCATGATGGTCGCTAGCTATGCCGTGGGTCACGGTATCCTGCGCCCTGAGTGCTGCGTGAGCCTGCTGCACGACGGCAATCCCTACTGATAATTAGCTTCTAGCTAAATACCAATACAATAGGGGAAGCAGAAATGTTTCCCCTTTTTATTGCGATAATGGCAACTAGTAAACTCAGTGCAGTTAACACTCTTCTTGCCATTATTGGCGAGGCCCCTGTTAACTCTCTTAATCCACCTTTAGTCGGTGACGTAAGTCTTGCTGAACGTACTCTTGATGAGGTGAGTCGAGAGGTTCAGGGATCTGGGTGGTCCTGGAACACAGCAATTTATGACAGCATTCCTCTCGTCGCTAGTTCTGGTCATTCCAACCTCCCGTCTAACACACTTGCTGTACGGTTTAACCCGGTCTCCTATCCAACGCAAAGGTTTGTTCTTAGGGGCGTTAAGCTTTTTGATCGCGTTAAGAATACATACGATTTAAGGGGTGCCACTTCGACTGTTAACGGTGTCACCAACCTGGCTGCTGAAGTAATAGAAGAACTGAACTGGGATGATCTGCCAGAGACTGGTCGTCGTTACATAATGATTCGTGCAGCACGGATGTTTGCGAATCGTGCGGTAACGTCTGCCAGCATTGAGAGCTACACCTCTGAGGACGAGGAGATGGCCCTTAAAACCCTCAAGCGTACGGAGGATATGGCTCAGAACTACAACTTCATCAGCGGTCCTGACGATATGTACGCAGGTCGTGTGCTGACTAATTTTGGTCCCAACATCCTTGATCGCTGATGTCACGAGAACTTTTTAGTCAAATCATTGCTCCACTCAATAAGGGTGTTAACCAGCAAGCCAACAGTCTTGTGCTGCCTGGTTTCTCCAAAGAGCTTGAGAACGGAGTGTGTGACCTTGTAGAGGGTCTTAAGAAACGTTTAGGTTCTGTTCCTGTTAAGCGCCTTGATACGCTTACTAAGAACGCTGGTGGACAAACACTTACCGCTCCAATCAAATGGAACGATGCTTGGTACTTTGTTTATAACCGTAGTAGTACTGAGCGTTTTGTACTGATCGTTGCTGACGACAGTCGTACTGTTTCTCGTACTGGAGACATTACAAACAACTCAGCTGTTGTAACTTCTGTCAGTTCTATGACAGATTTGTTTGTCGGAGCTGTAGTAACAGGTAGTGGTGTACCTACGGGAACGACCATTGTCGATATTGATACTGCTGGCTCTCGCATCACTCTTAGCCAAAACGCAACTGCTACGACAACTGGAGTCACCTTAACAATTGAATCTAATCTCACCTTTGTTTCTGGTGTCTCTAATATTGAGCCCCTTGTTGGTACTGAGCTTACTGTTGTTCCTATTGAGCAAGTCTTCAGCAACGTTACCACCGCCAACCTTAGCTACCTTCGTGGATCTGGTAGGGCTCGTGATCGCTTTAGGGCTACGTCGTTTCAAGATTATGTCTTTGTAACAAACGTCCAGAAAGAGGTCGCTTACGACAGCACTGAGACTCTTACCAGATTCAACATCGGTAGCATCAGCTCAGAGTATCAACCAACCAAAGCTCAGGTCTGGGTCAAGCTGGTTGATTACGACACTGAGTATTTAGTGCGTATTGTGCTGGATAACGATGATGAGATCACTGGTCACTACGTAACCCCTTCCCTTACTGACTCAGCTGGTGATACCAACATTGTCAGTTCTGCTGATATTGCTTCTCGTCTAGTCAGCTTTACCAACACAATCACTGGTTCTCTCTCCATTGGTAGTAGCACTGTGAGCAGTGTGACTGCTGATGATATGAGACAAGTCCACGGTGGTGAGCGTATTACTGGTACTGGCATTCCTGCCAATACGTTTGTTGGTGCTGTCTCGACTAGCTCTTTTACTCTTGTTGATGAAGCTGGTACAGCCGTTAACGCTACAGCTAACGGTTCTACCTCTTTAACGATTGGGCACGGTCTTGATCAAACTGATATTCATAACGAGCTGACGTTTGAAGTACAGGACTCTCAGATCCTGATTGGTCTTACAAGCAGCAGCCGTTACATCAAGAGCATCATTGCCTCTGACGCTCGGGGGAACACCCTGATGTCTGGCTTCTCAAATCAAGTCACTAACATCGTTAACCTTCCTGAGACCTCTTGGGAGGGCTATACGGTCCTTGTGGCCCCTACAGGAGCCTCTAACCAAAGCTCGTACTACCTGAAGTTCAACGCAGAGAACACTGATACTGAAGGTGAGTACGCTCGGGGTACGTGGGAAGAGACAGGCAGCTGGGGGTCTCCGGGGCTTCTGGACGACAACACGATGCCTCACGCCTTCATTCATTACATCAACGATGATGGCCTTGCTCGGTTTACGTTCCAACCCTTTAGCGGTACTACCTACACAGACGGAGGTTTTACCCTTGATATCCCTGGGTGGACTAGAAGGCTTGCAGGGGATGAGGACAAACTACCTGGACCTTCGTTTGTAGAGAACACTATTAACGACATCGTGTTCTTTAAGAACCGTCTTGGGTTTGTTAGTGGTGAAAACGTCATCCTGAGTGAAGCTGGTGCGTACTACAACTTCTGGGTTCAATCAGCAGTTCAGGTTGTAGACAACGACACGATTGACCTTACGGCTGTCAGTAACGACGTTGCTGTACTTAACTACGCTTTGCAGCAGCAGGACGAACTTGTGTTGTTCTCAAACGAGAACCAGTTCCGTCTTTACTCTGGTGACAACGTTACGTTCTCTCCTGAGACAGCTTCTGTTGGCCGTATCAGCTCCATCAGTATGGAGTTCTTTGTTAAGCCAGAGCAAGCAGGTCCTCAGGTCATCTTCCCGATTAAGAACGGTGACTACACAGGGTTCCACACCTTCATTACAACTGACCGTACTGTTGGTATCAACCTGGGACAAACAGCAGTCATCACTGAGACTGTTCCTAAGTTCATCCCTAAAAACATTGTTTCCCTCACGGTCAGCCGTACAGACCAGTATCTGGTCACTCTTAGCTCTGAGGAACCCAGTGATCTGTATATCTACCAGTTCTTCTGGGAGGCCTCTGGGGGCTCTTTGACCAACAGACAGAACGCTTGGCACAAGTGGACCTTCCCCAACAAGAGCATCCACTGGTGTGACTTTATCGAGGGTTCTCTGTTTAAAGTTGCTAGCTACGACAACAGCGGTACTACTGAGTACTACCTAGAGGCCCTTAACGTCTCTAGACCCCCTCAAGACAGCCAAGACTTGTTCCTGCTGGATCGTCAGTTGTCTAGTTCTATTACGACTGATGTGGGTACTGCTTCGTTCTCGTACAATGCAGCCACGAACAAAACGACAGTGACTCTGCCTTACCGCACTGTGAACACTAGTCAGTTTGTCGTAATCAAGCAGGACAGCTCTGATGCCAACGAAACTGAGAAGCGCTGGGTGGTGGCGAATAACGTCCCTGCTGGTGTTACCAGTTTTGTCATCGACAGCATTGGGGACTTCACAGGGTGCTCCTGGGTCTTTGGTGAGAAATTCACCTTTAAGTTTGTCCCACCAACGATTATGCCGTTCTCCCGGTCTGCTACTGAGAACACTTACATTGGCAATCGTACTGGGCGTTTGCAGCTTAGATATCTGGATCTTTATTACAGTGATAGTAGGTACTTCCAAATCAGCGTAATACCCAAGCTCAGGGATCGCATGACCTATGAGTTTGATCGCCGGGACCCTCTCAACGCCAACATCGTTCTAAGCACTGAGCAGCCTTTTGAAGAGGCCAAGTTCCGTGCCTATATTCAAAGTAAGAACGACCAAGTTACAGTGGAAGTACTCAACGACAGCATTGACCAAGCTAAGTTCGTTGCAATGGAATGGACTGGTCTGTATTTTGACGTTGCGAGGAAGTACGGCTGATGGCTAAAGAAGCGGGTAAAAAGCCCACAGAACCTAGTTTTTGGGATAACTATGAGGGCATCAAAGCCATCAGTAACTTTGCTTTGGAAGGTATTGGAGCTGTTGGCCAGTTCTACGTAGACAAATACGAAGGTCAAGTTCGTGACGCTGAAGCCCAGACCAGATATTGGACTGAGTGGGCATCTCTTAGCGAACAAAACTACACCGCTTATGAGAGCCAACTTCGTAGCTGGTACAACGCCTCTAAATACACAGAGGCTAAACGTCAGTACGAACAAAACCTGGCTAAGCAACAAGCCATCTACAAAGGTGAAGTTGGTCTTTCTGCTACTAAGAACCTTGAGAAGCAGCTAGGGGACCTTGAGGGTCGCTTCTATGAAGAGGAAGCTAGGGACACTGTGGCTCTTGAAGAGCTGCGGTTAAAAGCTTTTGCTGACTCTTCTAAGAAAGCTGCAGGTGGTCAAGTGGGACGTACTGTTCAAATTGAGAATCAGCAGTACAACCAGCGGTGGCTTATCAACGCATCTAACCGTCAAATCACTCGTGAATATCGGATTGCAGATAAGATCCGTAAAGCTGAGGCACTTGATGTTGCTCGGGAGAACACTACTAGAGGCGTCCAGTACTACACTCCTCAGCCTCAAGCAGATCCTGTTAAACCTATGGCGCCTAAGCCAGTCAGGGGTGTAGCTCCTACCGCGTCGGCTGGACCCAGTATTGGCGCTTTAGGATTAAAACTAGCTGGCGGAGCTGTCAACGCTATTTTGGATTACAAAGCAAGCCTGCCTAAACCTAAAGAAGAAGAAGCACCTTCCGCACCTGAAGAATCGAAATGACCAACAGTTTTGGCATCAGCCCTCAGCGGCAGATCTATGACCGCGTAGCTGCTCCTGAAAAACCAGCAATGTTGCCTAAGCCTGCAGCACCTGCTGAAGAGCCACAGCAAGTTGGTGGTCAGCTTCTTTACCGTCGTGAGTATCAAGAAGACAAACGTCCTCAGCAGCTCCTAAACGTCATTCAAGACTTTGTTAAAGAGAACGGAGTTTTTGATAAGGGCTTTGCTGCTATTGGTCAGGACTACTTAGCAGGGAAGAAGCAGCAAGCTTTAAATCTAATTAGGCAGGAAGCTGAAGCTCTTCGTGTTACCTCTCAGATCGGAGACGATACTGAGCGACTGCGTAAAGCAAAAGAACTTGAACTGGCTCGTGAAAACCAGCTCAGGAACCCTTACGTAAACTTCCTGTTCTACAGCAACAAAGCTAAAACAGCTCAAAGCCTTGTTTCTGTAAAGCTGGCTAAATGGGGTGAACAGAACGCTGCTCGTCTAGCGCAGATTGAAGACCCAGCTCAGCGTAAATACGAGATTGCTCAGTACGCAAAGAGCCTAGAACCTGAGTACGCAGACCTTCCTGAGTCGTTTATCTCTGCCAAGATCGATCCTCTGGTTGCACAGACGGTATCCAGTATCGATAAGCAAATTCTGGGAGAGCAAATCAAGCAGAACAAAGAGAAGCAAGAGCAAGATTCCTTGCAGGTGTTCTTTGGCCGGATGCGTCTCGGTGCTGAACTGAGTGATGTTGGCGGCGTAACTGCTTCAAGGTTTAAAGACGGAGCTTTTAAATCAGCTATTGATGGGTTCCTTGAAACCTACGTAGGCAAGTATCGGTACACCGAACGAGAAGCTTTTGCTCTTCTCCACGCCAACATTGGAAACCTGTCTGTCGATAAAGACGGTAACGGTATCAATGACATTGGTGAACGGTACAACTATTTAGAACTTCAAAAGCAACTAAAGGCTTACAAAACCAAAGACGGTATCTCTTTAGCAGACCTCACCATCAAAGGTGTGTCAATGGAGAGAAAGCTTATAGACGCCATGGAAGGCGCTATGGCTACCGAAGATAAGTTTGAAAAGGCAGAGCAAAACAGAATCAACAGGGCTATTCGTAACTACGACCTGGATCAAGACGAAAGGATTAACTCTTACTTGGCAGAGCTTCCTCCTGGCGTTTATCCTGATCAATCTCAGATCGACCGTTTACGGGAGAAAGAGTACGCAATTCTTGATGAAAAGCGTAGAGCAGGTACTCTGCCTCCTGGTAAGGATTACTTCCAACTTAGAAACGAAATTGACGCCAAGCTTCCCTATGAAGACCGCAAACTAGCTCCTGCTACTGAAGCGGCTTTAAGGGCTCAACTTCTTCAGTACAAAGCTGATGGCGTTGAAGAGATGCCAGAAGAGTTTGCTGAGCAAGTTCGGGGTACTAATCTTTGGCGCGATGCAGTCACTACCTTTGCTCAAATCAAAGTAGATAACAGAACTAACAAGATCTCAACTAACGTTGACTCAATTGTTAATCAAGCATCTTCTGAGCTCCTTGGTTCGTTTACTAGCCAAGACAAACAGATTGTTGGTGTTGAAGCAGACGCTAGAAAAGACGAAAAACTTAAGATTGCAAAACAAGCTGCTGAAAGAGCTAAGCCTCGATTTAAAGCTGAGTTTAGTGCTTGGGCTCGTCGTCGTTGGGTAGAGCTTTCGACTCAAAGCCCTCAAACTGCTCGGGATAACCCCGCACAACTTCAACAGCAGATTCTTGCTGAAGGTCGTCAACTGTTCTTCTCACGGCCTGAATACAACGATGTTGATCGTTACTACAACATCACTGACGTTGGCGCTCAGTTTGGTCAGCCTATTTCTGGAATCCTTGCTCCTGGCCGCTCTACTGGTAACGGTAAAGATATTGCTTGGAACATTGATATTCGGGACACTGACAACCGAGCTTCTTGGTCTACGGAAGCTAGCGTCTATTTCAAGCAAAACCCAACCTTTGTTCGTAAGTTCCTGAACGAGAACTTTGTGTTCAACAGGGCTGAAATGGGAGAACTAGTGTCAGCAGCTAGTACTGGAGACATGGACAAGCTGTCTCAATCCACCCGCCGCAGTGTTGCAAACCTTCAACGAGCCTTTGGTAATAACGTGCCTCTTGCTGAAATTGTTTCTAAACAAATACAGAAGTACCTGACTCCTGAAAAGTCTAGGCACATTAAGAGTGATCGTTATTACGACATTGCCAACAAACTCACGACTCCTGTAGCGGCCACTGGTAGCGCTCCTAGGGATCATCAGCTGTATGTTTACAACTTCCACCACAGTCACTCACAGCGGCCTGATGGATCTGGAAACATGGCGATTGATTTCCAAGTTGAGCGTGGAAACCAGTATCAAACAGCAAACCAGATCTACGCACCGTTTAGTGGTCGTGTGATTGAAGCTGGTGTGTACGGTGGCCTTGGTAACTCAGTCGTTATTATTGCTGATCAAAGCTACCCCGAGTATGGTATCAAAGCTGGTGATCGGCACCTACTGGGTCACGCTGCTCGGATCCTGGTTAGCAAAGGTCAGAAGATTACTCGTGGTACTCCGCTGCTGCTTGCTGGTGATCAAAGCGCTGTTAACTCCACAGCTCGCTCTACCACTGGCGTAGGGACTCCTGGTCACATCCACAGCCAACTGTTTAAAAAGCGTCCTGGGGAGAACAGCTGGCCCTCTCAGAGCTCTCAGTACTCACAAAATGATCAGGCAATCTTCTTTAGAAAGGCCTTCTACCCCCTGTATAGCAAAATCAGCGATCCGAACCGTCGATAGCGTTTTCTAGTTATATCAGTTAGTTTGGAGGAAGCTCACTAGTTGGCGCTTTCTAAATGCCTAACGTACCTCTCCGCGACGGTAGTTTTACTTTTATTGCAAATGAAGAAGAAGCTGAAAGGCGGTATAACGAAGAGTGGGGGTTCCAGCAGAAGCCAGAAGCCGCAGCAGCACAAGAAACTCCAGCAGCTAAGCCTCAGCAAGAAGTAGCGCAAGCAAAGCCAGGAAAACCTGAACCTAAAGTCAGCTTGCCTACTTCAGGGCTTAGTCTCCCTGGTCTTCCTGACCTCAAGCAGCTGTTTGAGCAAGCCAAAGGGTCTGTTAAAGAAGGTATTACTACTGCAGCTGCTGGCCCCTTTGCTCCCTTTGTAGCCCAAGCAAAAGCTGCTAAAGAGTTTGGTGAAACTAAGATCCCGTTCACTGATCAAACAGTCGGTAGTGAACTTCGTCGTATTGGCACAGAAGCTGTACGTCAAGTTCCTAATACCTATGCAGCTGTTACCGAGTTCTTAGGTCGAGCCAGTCTTGCTACTGATCCTATGGGTCAGATGACGCAAGCTGGTATTGCAATGGACAAGCCTGAGTACGCTCAGGAAGTTATTAAGAAGAACCAGGCGTTCCTTCAAGCTGTTAAAGAAACAGGTACTGACGAGCAAGGTCGCAGTCTTGGTATCAAACAGACTGACTTGATGGGTGAGTACTTCAGTGATGACAGCCCTGTTGTTAAGGAATACATCAAACCTAAAACTGCTGTAGGTCAGTTTGCTGCTACCGCTCTGTCAGCTTATGCCTCTGATGCAATCATCGGTAAGCTCCTTAAGGCTCCCTCAGCTAGCGGCCTGACTGTTGAAACAGCAGATAACCTTAAAAACCTGCTGACCGCTAAGAGCGTTAAAGACGGCATCAAAAGCACTGCAGCGTTTATTGCCAAGGATCTGTTCCCTGATTTTCTTGAGGGTTCTGCGTTCTGGCGTCCTCCTGTTCCTGCTTCTATTGAGAAGAAGATGGAAGAGGTGCGTAAGGGTCAAACCGTTGAAGAACGAGAGCTGTTGTATCAAGCAGCTACTGCTACCAACGACACTGACTTCAACTACTACAACGAGATTCTTAAAGAAGGTGCTTTTGGTGCTGGCTCTTTGGTGGCCATCAAAGGTGCTCTGCTTGCCATCAAGAACACTCGTCGTTACGTCGCTGAAGGTCTTAAGCCAGAGGATGCATTTAACAAAGCTGTTGATGAAGCTGAGCCTGTGGTTCGGCAAGAGCTTGAGCCTGAGCTTCTTCAAAAAGCAGAGAACGAACGTGAGCGTCGTCTTGGTGAACTAAACACCACGATCTACCGCAAGATCGAGGAGAACATCGACAGCATCAACGTAATGACCCGAGAGGGTGCTGCTGCCTATACCAAGCGTCAAGCTGAAATTGGTCCTGATCTTCTGAGGCTGAACGAAGAGCTCGGTGCTATCCCTGCTTCTGATGTCTCTGTTGATGCTCTCCGTAAGCAACTGGGAGTTTCTACTCCTGAACAGCTTGTTTCTAAGCGAGAGATGCTGTCTAAGCGTCTGCTGAGCTACGAGACTGCTATTGCAAAAGATCCTGACTGGATCAACAAAACCACTGGTACTGGCAAACGGGCCAGCAAGAACAGCACCAAACTGCGTAAAGCCTCTGAATCTGTTGAGCGTCTTGCAGAGCTTGAGGCTCGCTTGGCTGAGCAAGAAGCTATTAACCTTCAACGGGAAGCAAAGGTTGCAGAACTTGAGCGTGTTGTCACTGAAAGCGAAAACGCTGCTGTTGGTTTTAACAACGCAATCAACGACGCTCGTGTTCTCGTCAACGCCATTGATCAGCTGGATCTAGAACGTGTTGGGCTTCTGGAGAGCCGTAACAGCCAGCTGTTCTATGAGAACCGGATTGATGAAATAAACCGTGACTACAGCCTTCCCGGTGTTTACGGTCAAGCCTACGGAGAACTTAAGAACATCCTGAACGGTGCTGAGTCAGCCATTGCCAGTAACAACCTGAGCAATGAGTACATCACCAGCGTTATCAATCAGGTTGATGCTCTTCGTAATCAAATCATTGATGGCGGCGGTCTTGCTCCTGTTCGTCCTGAGGCCCCTGAGACCTGGCGACAGCTTGAAATGGATCTAGAGATTGAAGGTGAACTGACTCCTCAAGATCTTGATCCAAACATCCCTGTTCGCGCTCCTGAGCCTGTTCAAACCAAAGTTCCTGTCACGCAAGACGAGAAAGGAGCTGTTGTTATTGACACTGATACTATTCGTAAGCGTCGTGCTGTCCAAGAACCTCCTGCTCAAGACGTTGAGGTTCCGTTTACTGAGAGCCTAAAGAGTACTAAGAAGTCCCTTGAGATCGATCAGAATCCTCGGGAAAGCGAAGAGACGTTCCGTAAGCTCAACGAACAGCAAGAGGAAACTCAAAAGGCAATCGAAGCTCAGATCAAAAAGGACCGTGAGAACGGTACTAACGAAGCTGAGCGGATGCTGGATATGCTCAGCAACACCAACGCTGGCAAATTCACCAACGACCTCTCTGATCAAGTTCTGATCAAAAACGAGATGGATCGTATCCAACGTCAGAACCTGCTGCCAGAGCAATACGGCATTGCAATCCGTAAGTTGGCTGAGTTCTACGGTGAGTCTCGTGCTGGACGCAAACTTGAGATCTTGGTCTCATCTCAGAAGTTTGGTGAAGACATCACCAGTCAGTTGAACAAAATCATTGTTCCTATGACTGCTATCCAAGATACGACTGCAGCTCTTATGCGGTCTATTCGGGATATGCGTTCCATCAATGCAGGAGTTGATGTTGGTCTGACTCGTCAAGAAGCTCTGGCTGTTTTCTCTGAAAGATACAAACTCTTTGCTCAAAACAACCAAGCTATTAACTCGCTGTTCTACGGCGTAGGTAACGCTCTACGTTTGTTTGGTAAGCCAGGCAAGATTCAAGAAGTCTTTAGCAAAGAATTCAAAGACGAAAAGGACATCAATAAGGCTTTTGAGACTCTTATTGAGAACCTTAAAGAATCTGGTGACATTGAGCAGTTCAGCGAACAGCTGGCTAAAGAAGCTCAAGATGCAAAGCTCACCTTCAACCAAACTGTTGGTTCGTTCCTGCGTAAGTTTGAAAAGGGTGAAGAAGTCTCTGATGCTGAGATCAACGGTGTTGAGCGTTTGATGGAGAAGCTGCGGGCTGCTCGCGGTGACTTTGACAAACTCAAAGAAACCGAGATGACTGCTACTGCAGTACTGAACACGATTCAAACTGGTGCTGTTCTTAGTAACCCTGCTCTGCCTGGCTCGATTGTTGTTCAAGGCACCATTGGTGCTCCCATGCGTCTTGGATCTAAATACACAGCTTCTGTTTGGAGTGGCTGGCTTAACAGGGCTCTCAAGAAAGCAGGCGCTGCTGATCAGGATTTCAAGAATGCGCGTATCGCTCGTCGCACCATGTTCCTGTTTGGTAGCTACTTCAACCAAGCTTTCGACACTGCTTTCAACGCTTTCGTTCTGAACCGAAGCATTTCAGATCCGATGCAAGCTCGTCGTTCTGACTTGAACTTGGCTAAGAGCGGAATGCGTCGTGAAGAAGCAATCTTGCAGGATCTTGCCAACAAGACCAGCAACAACGTCTTCTTCAAGTATTTGATGGATAGCAACCAAAACAACCCTGAACTACTTGATCGTATTAACAGGGCTCGTGTTCTTGGTAAAGTTTTCCACGATTACTTGATTCCAGGTGAAGCTTGGTCTTACCGCAGTGGGTTTGGTAAAGCAATCGGTTGGACTACTTCTGGTATTCGCAAAGCTACTGGTCTTGGCACCAAGAGCTACTACCCAGGTGGCGAAGACGTAAACATGACCTTGTGGTCTCAGCTCTCTGCAGCTGCTGACGAAATGCAAACGGCTCTTTGGGCTAACGCAGAAATCCACGCAAAGGTCATTGAAGACGTTAACGACAAGATCAGCCAAGGCATCATTAAGCTTGAAGACAAAGCTGATGCAATCAAAGCTGGTATCAACAAAGAAGCCAACGATATGTATTTCCAGCCAGTAAAAGCTGGGTACGATCAAGAAACTGTTGGTTACTCCATCCTTGATAAGCAGTCACTGGCGTTCACCCGAGCTGTTAACCAAACTGAACAACTTAGTGGGTTCTCTGCAGGTCTCTCTGAGGTCCTAGAGGCAGCTCGTAATAACGACAACCAAGCACTTGCGTTCTTTGCTCGTGACTTGTTCCCAGTGATCCACTCGCCTCTTGTGGGCGTTACGCAAGCAGTTGATCTTGCTTATGGCGGTCGGATCATCAGTGCTGGTGTCAGCATGGTTCGAGGGACTGGGGCCAAGGCTATTGAAAAGATGATGCCTCAGCAAATTGCTGACAAGCTTCCTCCTGCTTTCAAGAAACAAATTATTGATTTTGAAAGCAAGTACTTCAGTGATGATCCTGTTGTAAGAAACAAAGCTCAAACCGCTCTTGCTCTTGCAGTTTCTCTTCAAGGCATTGCCTTTATGTTTGCCAACAGTGAGGACATTGAAATCACTGGAGGCCTTGAGAACACCTACAGGGAAACTGCAGGAAAGGTCGATGAAGATCCAAACTTCAAGATGCTGATTGGTCCTGTGACCATCCCTTACCGCTATATCCCTTACATCGGTGAGACTCTGGCGTTCCAAACGACCCTTAGGGACATTAGTCAGTTTGCCCCTGGAAAGCCCTTAAACGCCCTTGTGTCGATGGCAACGACCGCTATGGCAGCTCAAATCATGGATGCTCCTGGTATTGCTGGTATGGATAAAGGTGTTAAGGCGCTGTCAGCTGTGGCACAAGGCGATACTTCAGCTCTTGAGCGTCTTGCTGCTGAAACGTTTGCTAAGTCTTCTGACCCGTTCTTCAACTTGCGGAAACGAGTTATTGAAAGCTTTGATCCCTCTAGACCCGCAAGTGCCGTTAGTCGTCTTGCTGGTGGTCGATCCTACAAACAACAGAAGATCTCTGAAAAGGATTTCACACCCGTAGATGCCCTGCAAAGCCTTGGTAACACTGGTTTGTCTGTTGTTGGTCTGAACTCTGAATACACCACTTCACCTTTGCTTGAAGCGGTAATTACTTACTTCGGTAACGACCCTGAGTTCCGTCTTGCTTCTCGTAAAGCTGTTCCATACGGCAAACCAAACCAAGTGGTACGGGCCAGCACTGCTCCTTGGTGGAACCCAGTTCAATCTGTTCTTGGTCGTTTCTGGTGGGGTTCTAATGACCTCGAAGACCCCGTGAACCGTGAGCTGGTCACTAACCTCATCAAACCTCCCTCTAACCGTCTGTTCAGTCGCTATGGGGTCACAATGGGCGATAAGGACCTTAACGCTTACAACCACTACTTAAACACTGAGCACGAGTTCACTGTGAACGGTAAGGAGTACGTCGGTATTTACAGCTATCTAAAAGATGTTGTAAGCGACTCTGATTACAAAAAGTATCCATCTGTAGACAGTCCCTTTAAAATCGGTGCTTTTGGAATTTTCAATGACGCTGATTGGGATCGAGAGACTAATATTAGAAAGAGGATTCTTCAAAGTGCTGTCGATTCAGTTGCTAAAAGCTCGCAAGCTATGAACACTTTCTTGATGGGTGATCTCCCTGACCAGCGGTTTAAAGCTTCTGAAGAGCTTAAAAACCTTGTTCTTCAATCGGGTAACTAGTAATGTCTTACGCATCTATTCTTTACACCAGTGCGTCAGGCACTACGTTTGCCCTCACCAACAGTGAAGGTAACGCTATTGAGTACCTTCGGCAAAACGATATTTCTGTTTTTGTTAACGATGTACTTCAAACCGTAGTTACTGACTACACCTTCAACGCAGCTGGTACTGCCATTGTTCTTAACACTGCAGTTAGCGGTGCTGAGGTTTACATCACACGTACTACAGATATTGATGACCCTGTAGTTGATTTCACTCCTGGTTCTACCCTTACTTCTACTGATCTCAATAACTCAAACGATCAGTACCGATTCGCCCTTCAAGAGTTCCGAGACACCTACGCAGCCCTTACTGAGGGTACTGAGGACCTCGGTGAGTTCCCTGGCATCATTGACAGCACTGAGGCTTGGATCTCAGACGACAGTCACTGGCCTACGACTGCAACCCTAGACAACCGTTTTGTTGATCAACTCAACGACGAAACGATTGCTGGGATCAAAACGTTCAGCAGCAGCCCTGTTGTTCCTACGCCCACTACTGGGACTCAAGCCACCAACAAAGCTTACGTAGACGACAACTACTGGAACGTTGATGGGGAAACCATTAACCTTGCAGAACAAGACGCTGGTAGCCCTGCTTGGGACGACAACCACGTTGCTACTACTGCAGCTTCTGCTAAGCGTTTTGACACCTTAGTTCAAACTGCAACTCCTACCGGTTCTACTTGGGAAGTCGGTAAAACTTGGCTACAAAACGACGCTAACAACACCCTCTCGATTTGGGATGGAACAACGTGGCGTGGTGTTGCCTCTGGTGGTACCTTCACCACTCAAAACACTGTTATCTACGTTGACTCGATTAACGGTGATGACACCAACGATGGTCACCGCATCATTAACCCGATGCAAACCATCCAAGCTGCTGTAGCCTCTGCAGACGCTGGTGACATCATTCTGGTTGCTCCTGGGGTGTACCAGGAAACGCTTCCTATTGATATTACGGTTGCAAACCTCTCTATCGTTGGTAGCTCTCAACGTAGCTGCTTTATTCACCCGACCGTAGCAACTGAAGAGAACACGATGTTCCGCTGCAACAGCGGTACTTACATCGATGGTTTTACGTTCTGTGGTCTGAAAGCTTCTGGTACTCGCGGTAACCACGCTGTAGATAACGACCCTGTTCAAGGTCTTCCAGAGAACCAAGCGTGGGTTGCTGAGTTCTTCCCGAACGCAACGATCCGTAAGAGCCCTTACATCAACAACTGCACTAGCTTTGCTGATACTGGGATTGATAACGCTAACTTTGATCCCAATAACTACTCAGGTACTGGTGGTGACATCACCTCTGGGATGACTGGTGGTGGCATCTTTGTTGATGGTTCTGCTCCAGCTACTGCAAGCCCTCTGCGGTCCTTTGTGGTCAACGAGTTCACCCAGGTCAACCTTGATGGTCCTGGTTTGCTCGTAGCCAACAACGGCTATTGCCAGGCAGTGTCGTTCTTCGGTACGTTCTGTCACTACCACGCAAAAGCCCTTAACGGCGGTCAAATCAATATGGAGGTCGGTACTACTGACTTCGGACGTTTTGGTTTGATTGCTGATGGCCACAGCCCTGCTGCAATCTTTACGGCTACTACTAACGGAGCTGCAACAACTGGTGACACTAGCTTCCTGATTAACGCTCCTACAGCTGGTGCTGGTTGGTTTGGTACTGCTGAACGACCCGCCAACAATATGTTGCTTGAGGTTGGTGGTACTACTTACCCAATCCTTAGCTCTACAGCTAACGGTGGTGGTTGGAGCGTTACGATCAGTAACCCTGAGCCTACTAACCGAGCAGTCAACAACGGTCTTATTGCTGACCACGCAAATGGGGTGACTGTTAGCTTCTTCCTGCGGTCTCAGATCTCAGCTGCAGCTCACACGTTTGAATACGCTGGTTCTGGTGTTAACTACACAGCTCTTCCTCAGAACGGTGGAGTTCCTGTTGAAGCTAATGAAGTTATTCAAACAGGTGCTGCTGCAATTGTTGGCGGTCAAACTGAAGGTCGTGTTTGGTACACAAGCACTAACGAAGTTGGTAAGTTCAAAGCTGGCGATACGTTCCAAGTTGACCAGCAAACAGGTTTCGTCACTATTGACCCAACCTCAGTTGCAATCAACGTTGTCTCTGACCTGACTCCTCAGCTAGGTGGAGACCTTGACGTTCAAACCCGCAGCATTACTACCAGCGTCACTAACGGCGACATCACTATTACTCCTAACGGTACTGGTCGGGTAATTCTTGGAGGAACAGCTGCTAGTGGTGGTATCCAATTAGATGGTGACCTAGACGTTCAAACTCACGCAATCAACACGTCTACTACTGACGGTGACATTGACCTTGACGCTAATGGCGCTGGTCTGATTCAAGTTACTGAGTTCAACCTTAGTCAAGTTCCAATTGTCACTCAACACGATATTGGTACTGCTGCTAACGAGGTTCCGCTTAACGGAATGCTTGGCGGTATGGCGTTCCAAGATCCGGCGAGTGTCAGTGTTGATGCTCTTACCCTTAACGGTAACCTTGGTCTAAGCGGTGCAAACTATGGCACAAGCGGTCAAGCGTTACTTAGC
>Ga0222714_10001899_pt1 | contig 23010 bp, 15 predicted proteins | sample C33_3DmetaG_FD_165048 | JGI IMG/M metagenome (GOLD analysis project Ga0222714, IMG submission 165048) | Estuarine water microbial communities from San Francisco Bay, California, United States - C33_3D | ecosystem: Environmental > Aquatic > Marine > Unclassified | place: USA: California...
CGATGCCGGTGACGATGCCTGTAATTTCTCCGCTGCCTTCGCCGATGCCTTCGCCGATGCCTGCGACGATGTCGGCGACGATGACCGAGACGATGCCGGTGACGATGCCTGTAATTTCTCCGCTGCCTTCGCCGCCTTCGCCGATGCCTTCGCAGCCTCCGCCGCCTTCGCCGCACTGATAAGCTCTTTGTTTGGACCGAAATAACACAATTTTTTGCGTATTGCCTGTCGTAATCGCGTCAATGAACCATCGGTACTTTCTGCGATTATAAGCTTATTTGTTTTCACTTTATATGTATCACCACCACCACGAGGGGTATTCGTAAATTCACCATATAATGAATCTGGTTCATATGTAACCATCCAACCCACAAATATATCATAAAGATGTTTTACAAATTCGCAAATATCAATTAATAACTGGCGTTGGTTTTCGGGGTTTTCGGGGTCTGCTGTATGATAAATATTAAACGCAATCAGAATAAGCCAATTCAACTTGAAACGATACATATTGTTGGCTTTCGTGGATGTGCGTTCAGTTAAGAACATGGATGTTTCGGGCTGTTCCCCTTTTACCTTAATACAATCAGAAAACACCTTAAAAAGATTGTCAAATAGAGTATTTTTGGTTGGTGCTAACCAACCTACTCTTACACGTATGTCGCCGATGTCCCCTGTATCAATTAGTTCGGATTCTAAAGTTTTACCATTATGATTCTTAACACTAAATATTTCTCTTAATTTCGCAATAGACCCATGGTTATACTCCATAAACGTCCATAGATCATTATACATCTCACTGTAACTTTTAACTGGGATATACTCACCCTTATCATTTTTAACCTTGGGGCGGGGATTTGTTGAATCAAGAAATTTCATAAGTTTCATAATTGATGTTTTCCACACAACCTTTTGTCCGAGTGTATCAAAATAGCGCTCGGTATTGCTACTGGGTATGAGGGCTTTCTGTATTTTTGTATATTCAACAGCAGCATCTTCTATAGACATAGGTTTTACACCTTCTATAATATTTTTAAACAAATCTTTCGTCAATACCTGGTTTAATGGATTAAAATTCAATAGAAGTGTTTGCACCTCCGGTGTTAATTTGGTAATACGAAAAACAATAGGGTCTCCTTCTCCAACTCCTCCTCGTTGGAGGACCTGCCTTTTTCCACGATGGCGGATACTACCGCCGAGAGATCCCGCAGCCGCAGGGCGCTTTACCACAAATTCTAATATGGTTTCTGGTTCTTCAACTTCCTCTAATGATTCGGCATCTGAACTGGAAGCTGTAACTGCTACCGGCTTCCGAGATGAAGGTGTAGGTATATATATTGAGACAGACTCCATGTCCGCAGATTCTATTAGGGCGTTATTGTCCGCCGCGACCCGTTCCTCCTCGGCTTTCTTTGCGTCGGCTTCAGCTTTATCCTTCTTAATTTCCTGTGTTATAGCATCTGTATCGCCTTCGCCCGCCTTTAATTCAGCTAATATGGCATCTAATTCGCTATTCTGCTCGGTGAGTTTTTTTATAGATTTGATTGCTAATTCAGATAGTTCCTTTAGTTCGCTCTCACCCGCATCCGCGCCCGCGAGACCACGTAGGTAGCCTGATACATTAGTAATCGGAACGTGTGAACCCTCAATAGCTTGAAGTTGACTTTTAAATGTAGTATTCGCCATTTTTAAAGCGGCAATTCGGAGTTTTAAATCCGGATTTTTCGGATCGGCATTTGCTATTGTTTCCAGTGCGGCAATACGCTCGTTACATTCAGCTTCTTTCTGCGTTATCTCGGCATTTAATCTCGTTCCTTCGGCCACCATTGAGTTGGCAGCCTTTTTACGTCTTTCAATACACGCCTCTATTTCCTGACGCGCGGTGGCAGCTTCCTGGGTATATCGGTCGAGACCAATGCGTGTTCTTGATATACTGTTTGTCAATGCGGCGGTGAATTCATCAAATTCACTCGTCATCGTGGCATAATCAGTACGGATTCCGTCAATCAACGCAACATTAAATATCTGTAGTTTACTAGTAATAATTTCGGTATTTATTTTCACCCGAATTTTACTGGCATTAGTGTCCATTTCCTCCAGTTTACCTGTATTTTCCGCATTCGCATTGCGTAATACTAACAACGACGCATTCAATCCATCGATGATTCCTTTTAATTTTGGTGTATTTGCCGTGAGTATTGATGGTTCATCACACATCACCAACCGCTCGGCCGCAAATTTACGTAGTTCGGCTAATTTTTCTTCGATTTCGGCAATTAATTTGGTAAGCTCGTTTTGATGACCGCGGAGTTTAACTGTTTTCTCTATAATTTTTTCATAAACCATCCGTAATAACTCCGGCAGCCGAGACGAGATTCGCGCTTCCAGCTTCATACCTGCCGATTTTGGTGCGTCGGGCATTCCAGGTATTCCATTTAATACCCGTAAATATTCTATCAATATGTTGTTTCGCTCGGCCGCAAGTCGTTCATCTTCCTCCTTTGCCGCCGCTGCTGAAAGTTGTGCCTTGTGACACTTGTCAATAGCAGCCAATGATTCTGCCGCAAATGTGGCTATTTCGGTGCGAAGTGGCGTAGTTTGGAATTCATCACGTAATAACGTGCTTGCGCGAGCCCGAATATTGGCAACGTTTTGTATAAAATTCGTGCTTGATTTCGGAAGTGTATAATCGACGTCGGATGTTGTGTTCTCTAGTTGTTCCGCATCTAAACCCGCGAGTATTTTTGTTATATCGGGAATCCTCTGGGCAATATTTGGTGGTATACTGATTGATATATTCGCTGCTTTTTTTCGATACTCCTCCATTGTCGCTTTAATTGGGCCTGTAATGTTTGTGTCCACACATTCGGCCAACTTCATGTCCGATAGAGGTGCTAATGTATCTCGCACATATTTTACAAATTCCTGATTCAATACTGTAAGTTCAACCTCCGTCGGTTTTAAAAACGCACCGTCCCTCAGATACGTAATTAATGCGTCCAAATGTTGCGAAATTGCGGTGTGTATATCTCCGATGGTCGCGGTTGGCAGTATATCATCGATACGCGGTAATCGAGGTTGTAATGCTTGCGATTTGAACGTCTCTTTTAATTGGTCTAAATAGAGATTCGCAGCGGCAAGTCTCGCATTTTGTGCGTCCAGCATACAGCTGGCGTATTCCTGTTTCAATGCGGCCAGACTGGGCTGTATATCGTTAACCTTTCCATCGAATTTTTTAATTATGCTGTTTTTGTATTCTGGGCTTTTAAATCGTGCCGTATTTGTATCTAACAAACCACATACACGGTCGACCAATGATTGTTGAATCGGAACGCCATCATTAAGTTCACCCAACACTTGCGGAATTCCTTGCTTTAATGGTTTGAGAAGTTCGCTATTATTTTCTGTAACCTTTTCCAACGCATTTGTTAAGAATGTTAAACTACCACTAATATCGGTAATTAATTCTTCTTTTTGTCGTTGAAACTCTGCCGTATTACATTCATTCATATCCCCGATTTCAGTTAACATTTCCCGAAGTTTGGTTATGCGGGTATCTCTCTCCGCGGGAATATCTTCGCTAGTTAATATGTTACGCACAATATTAGGTGCGTCATTTAACTGCTCTGTTAGAATTTTTAAACAATTTACAATATGCGCGCGGAGAGTGGCGCTAGTATTCAGCGGATTCAAATTTGGAGGCAGAAATGCTTGTATGTTCAATCGTGTAAATGTCTCATTGATACAATCCAACATTTGATTAAGTAAACCGAGCTGGGATTGTTCTTCGGCTGCTGCCGCTGCGTCTTTGTTCCGCTTCAACCCTTGTTGTATTGCTGTGTCCACTTTTTGTATTTGTGCCATCCTATCACGTATAGTGGTTTGTAATTCTTGTAGTGTTTGCTGCTGTTGCGTTAGTCTAGCCGATACAGTATTTAAATCGTCAGCTAGTGTTTGAAGTGGTTGCTGTGATGTAGGGTCCGCTGCTGCTGCTGCGGCTTGTGTGTCTAATGCGGATTGTCGTGCTGCTACTGCTTGTTCTGCCGCTCTGGCACCGGAATCAACTGTTTCCTGGAGTAACGTTTCTAATATGGCGTTTGTCGTTGGCAGTATTGCTGCTTTTGTAATTATACTGTCTGACTGTATTATCTGAAGCCTCGACGCGTCTAATACTCGCTGTGCTTCTGCTGCCGCTTGCTGTGCTGCTTTCGTTGCTGCGTTTTGCCGCCACATACGTTGTATTTTTGACACAGCCGCCGCCGTCGCTGCCGCCGCTGCCGCCGCCGTTGCCGCCGCCGCTGCCGCCTGCCGTGCGTCTATTATTTTTTGTATCGTGATAGGAACATTATCTTTCAATGCTTGTAATTGTGTAACGATTTTTCCATAATCAACATTAAATGTGGCTAATTCCCCATCTAGTGCTTGTGCCTTGGCAAGTAATGCTACAAAATCTGGAGGAGGAGGAGGAGTAAGTTCTACCTCTATTTCTTCGTGTCGTAAATTATAATGGAGGTATTTTAGCTCTTGTTTCATATTATTCAAAACTGCTGATATTCTTGATAATTTCGTCTGTTCAGCTTGAAGACGACTCTGTAATTGAGGAACAAGTGGCGCGAGTTGTGCTGCCGTGGTAGCCGCTGCCGCCGCCGCGGTTGCTCTTGCGGATTCTGTTTGTGCGCGTTGGGCTGAAGTATTGACCATGTCGTGTAACGCGGATAATATTGGTTGAGTCATAGATGGTGGTGCGCGTGCCATGATAATTTCACGATTTAATTCACTCATAATATTAGACAACCTGGCTATTTCTAGGCCTGCGGCCGCTAATGCCGCCCTCGCATCTGCCGCTTGCTGTGCCGTCGCTGTTGCTGCGGCCGATGCCGCTGCCGCTGCTTGCTGTCCCACTTTATGTGTCGCCAACGCAGACGCCGACGGTGGCGGAGGCGGTAACGGCGGGGGTATCATCCCAGGCAGCGGCGGCGGCGGCGCCTTTTGTAGAAATTTGTCAACTTTTTTCTCCAAATCCACCCCGATACTCCGAAGCGTTTTATTAAACGAATCATTTAAATCAGTTGCCGCATTCAAAATCGCGTCTTTACCGGTCGCACACGATTCCTTTGTGGGTAGAATCTTGCCCTTGATTTTACCCAGCGTATTTGTAATCGATTCCTTTAAATTGGAACCATTTTCAATAATGCCGCCTGCCACTGTGCCCGCCGTGCCCGCCGCCACCCCCGCCGGAATAAATAGCGGGTCATCAAACATTACATCCGTCGCGTCTTTCATATTATCTTTATCCAGCATTCGGGGTGGAACCGGCTGCGTCGCAATAATAAATATCAAAAATGGCGCCGCCGCCCCCGCTCCGGCATTGCCGAGTGAACTGATATCAATCGGTGAAACTTCTTCCGTCGATTTTTTATCCAATATACGCTCTAAGCGGGTCGTCCCGCCGCCTGGCGCCCCCAACGCTTTTTTGAATTTTGAAAACGCGCGACCAGAAATAATTTGAGGTTTATCCAACTGAAATAATATCCATTTGGACGATTCATCGGCAGTCCCTTTAATTTGTAAATCGGGTGAATACCATATATTGCGCGGTCTCGCAAAGAGCATATTTACGACTTGGACAGTATTCATTTCTATTAATGTGGAAAGCATCTCGGCCATTTTGGATGCGTCATTCATTCCGAGAGATTCGTCCAACTTCTTCTTCATTTTATTCGTGGTTTTTATGATGTCATTTGCGGTTTCGCCTCCCCCCCCCGCAGGATCTATTTTCTTCCGCCATTCCGCGCGGTATTTATCCGGGTCGACGAATCCGATGTAAGGCTGCTGACCCGCGCCCGCGCCCGCGCCGTTTTGTATATAATACCCCGCGCGGTCGGGGATAATCGTGTCTATCGGTATATTACCGGTATTCGCGATGAGTTCGCATACATGCTTCAGTTTGCTCTCTTTGACCCCGATTTCAAGACGCAGATTGCGTAGTTCGGGATTTTCGGGGCCGATTTTTTCCTTCATTGTTTTTATGAAGTTGATATGCTTGCCTGAATAATATTTCGTAATACGAAGCAGGGTCCAGAAAATGATGTCAATTCCAAATGAAAATGTTGGGACCGTTTTCGGGTTATCACCGACTATACTTGAATGCGAGTCTATCTCTGGGTTCATCAATTTGGACTCTTCATAAAATGTGTTAAAAAACTCCGAAATCTCCGCCGTATCCGCGGCCTTTTTCGCTTCTAGGTAATTATAAAAAATTAGCATTGATGCGAAATGTTTGCCCTTTAATTCGCGGATTTTTGATTTGATTTCTGCGGATTTTGAATCAAGGTTTGCCGCACTAACATCATTTTTAATTTTTAAATCAGCTGGTAGTGTCAATATATCATTATTGATTGCTTTAGTTATATATCCTAGTTGTTGACCGGCGCCCGGCCACGCTGTATCATATTTATTTAAAGTTTCGTAGTCTGTCGGCTTAGCGGCGGTCGTCGTATTCGTATTCCGATACGCTATAAGCTTATTAATATCTTCAAGCTGCTTTATTACCGCATCATCCTTCATAAACTGCGCCTTTTTCCTCTCTTCTTCAGGCGTCAACCCCGCCACCGGCAAATCAAGAATAAGTCCATATAATTCTTCTGGTTCGGCCGCCGCGTAATCTACTTCAAATGCGTTATTTACAAACACACCGCCAGCCGCACCCCCCCCGCGAATTAACCAAAAGACATACTGGAATATTTTATAATTAGGTATGAAGTTTGAGAATACATCTTTTCTCCCAGGCCCCAGCATATATTTCGTAAATATGTCGTTGGCGTTCTTTAAGTTCGCATCTCTTTCAATCCCTTGTATGAGTTGTGTATATTCATCGTTGAGTGTTTCTAACAATTTGATTTTGGAGTTGATTGGAGTATCCCCAAACGTTTTATATACAGTTGTCATTTGCTGCGATATATTATGTAATCTCTCAAATGCGCGTAATAAATAATTCCTCGTATTGACATCAAATGTATACGACGGAAAATCCCGTTGGCGTTCTGTAACATAATCCAACGGCTCTGTTTTCCGTTTATCAATTTCGGCGTATAATATTTTAAACAAACTATTATAATTATCAAGAGTAGATGACGCCGTCACAATAACCGGGTCCTGAATATTTGCGGCATATTTCGCCTTTAAACCGGTGTATTTCCCGCCGATTTCATCTACGATGGTTATTAATCCGCCCGCGCCCGCGCCCCCGAATACGTCATCAAAATCCATTTTTAATGTCAATAATTCATCCTGGGGTAACATCGTTTTCTGGACGAAAAACGAACTCGCGTTATCATAAAACGACCATTCAGCATAATTGAAATGCCATCTATCTATTTTATTTTGGATACTTTCCATCGCGAGTTTATCCAGGTCGCCGCCCGTTGACGACGACGCAAGTCCAGTTCTGGCAGCGGCAGCGGCGGCGGCGGGCACGGTCTTCCCCGCAATGGTATGTTTATAAAATAAACTATTGTAGTTATTGCCATAAGCGCTTATCACCGTTTTTTTGAGTTCGTCGACATCTTTATCCGCGCCTTTTGTGGCGAAATATTGTTTTATTTTGTTGTAGTTGATTTTATATCGAGTAGGAACAAATATTTCAAGCCGTTTATTATTGGTTGATTTCGCGCGATGATACACCATTTGTTCGTATATATCAACTTTTAAGTCTGGGTGGTCTCCCTGGGTTCGCTCGAATTTCGGCGCTGCGGTTGATTTGCTCGTTCCGGAGGGTCCGATTACCGGGAGTTCTTTCAAGGCGACGCGTTCATCCAAATCATCTACATGCCGGCCAATACTTGCGTCGACCACGGTAGTCAGGTTTTTTATAGTGATATACGGTTTTTTTGGGGCGCGCGTTGGCGCTGGCGCTTGACTCGCTGGCGCTTGACTCGCTGGCGCCGGCACTACTGCCGCAGGTATAATTGGTAATAATGGATTTATACTAAGCCGTGGCGGCGGCGGTGGCAACGGCGGTGGAATTATATTCGCCATACCGTATTTTATGTAATAAATAGTATTATAACCCTAGCTATATACTATTTATAAAATTGTTTGATATACACAAGCGCGTCCCGTCGTCCCGGTGTTACTTCCCGCCGCCCCCCACCTTCGCCGGTTGTGATGACTCAAATGTGTCATCTTTGAATAGCTGGTGATACTTGACGAGTTCTAAATGGTCAGTCTCCTCCTTCTCTTTCTTCGCCTTCTCCAGTGTATGAAGCGCGTTGCTGATTTCTAAATCGGTCACCGTCTTCTCGGGTCCGTGTTTCTCCTCCGTCATCGTATGTAAGTCTCTAAACTTGGAAGGAACCACGCAATACTTGCTATCTACGTTCATAAAATGATCTACGACGATGGTAAAGCACGCGGTAATAACGAGCGCATAGTAAATACTGCGGGTTCCCATCCAACTCACCGCAAACACGAGGACCTCTTTACTCATCAGGTATTTAATCCAGGATTCGGTGGATGAATTAAGGTCTAGATTGATATATCGCGCGCCGATATTCAGGACAAGCATAACAAACCCGGCGAAAAATGTGCTGGTATTCAGATTGTGGAAGAAGTTATGCATCGTCGTGAGAACCCGCGAGTTCATAATATTGTTCGCGGGAGATTGAAGTGTGAAAAAGTTCGTTTTACCGGAGAATAAATCCGTAAATGTTTTCAGGGTGATGGATGATGATGCGATGGAACCGGGGCCGGACCCAGGTGGTGTGGGTGCGCCGCCGATTTGTTTCGGGGCGGCGGCGGCGGCGGCGGCCACTGGCATTTTCGGCGCCGCCGCCGATGACGCCCTACGGCGAATACTACGATTTTTCCTTGACATTTACGGTAATATATATGAATAATACGCGAATAATACGAATACTATTATTAGAATAGATTATTTATCGCTACGCTACGCTACGAACTGAACCGCCCCCGAAACGCGTTTTTCAGTTTTCGCATTCCCTGACGCGCACTCTTCTTGAACTTCTCGCGTATTTTGAACCCTTCTGGGCCCAGCGGGTTGTCGGGGTCTTCTTCGACGCTGGACGGCGCCATAATCGTCTCCTGTGATTTCCATTTACTAAATATCTCTTTAAACATTGTGGTGATATACTTCATTTTTCGCTGGAATTCGGACTTGGGTTCGGAACCGTCGTCATTGTCGCTGTCACTGCCGCCGTCGGCCCGCTCGTCGTCGCTGTCGTATGTATCGCGGAGGTCATAACCACCCGCTTTCCCGCGGTATGTATTTGTGCCGTCTTTTACATAAGGCCCATCCGCTTTTTCGGAAATATCCAGGTGGGCGTTACTTTGTTTGTAGGAGGTTCCCGCACCTGATGCGCCGACAACGTCCTTCGTAGGCACTGCGGCCGCCGCCTTCTTCGCGGCCTTCGTCGCGTCGTCGTCATTGCCTATACTGTCCTGATACGCCCCAAAAGCGGATGTTGCGACGACGACACACGCCATCAATATTAAAATGGCAACTGTTCGTAGTTTCATTGGATACAAATCGATTATGTATTCTTATATAATTCTTATACTATAATTCATATACGTGTTTTTGTTATATACTATTAGCCTGGTCAAAATAATACGTTATGCCGTATAAATACCGCTTTTCATCGTTGGTGTTATAGGTGTCGTCATCGAGCGGGATTTTGAAAATGTTGTTGGCGGCGGCTATTGTAATTTTATTATTTTCGGTTAACGCACCAAGCGTAGTCGGTTGCGGGGTCGTATTCAACTTATCATAAATCCCGTTACTGATATCAAACTTAATAATTGCGTCGGTTTGTTGAATCATCTTCAAATACGATAACATCGTGCGCAATTCTTGGACGACGGATTCGCTGATACGCACGGTATTTATGGACGCAACGTCATCTTTCGTTTGTGCGCGCATCATTGCGAGAATCTCGTCGATTCGTGTGCGGTAGCCGTATACTTTCCCGAAGATATCCATCGCTTGTTGCTTACGTGCGCTGTTGTCGGCGCTATCATTGGTCGCTTTGAGTAAGTCGCTATATGTTTGTTTGCTGAAGTTATCGGCGTTATTTCCTCTATTCAATGCCTGAATATTGGATAGTTTCGCCTCGTTACTACCCCCCACAATCAACGACTCGTATGTAAATGATGCGTCCGTGCCGTCTGCGTTTTTCACGAGAACCTTGCTATCCGTCAATGTTGTCAACCGCGTGCTATAACCCGCGCTTATATTCGATGAAGTACTAAATAAAATCGCGGTATTGAATCGTTTCAAGCAATTCTCAATATTGATAACGGAAGCGGTTATGTCGGTGTATATCTTTTTTTTGAAATCGCGGAAATCGTTTCGCTTTACTGGTTGAAATACACACTCATTGAAATATTTCGCGCGTTTTGCCTTTATCGCATCAGTTGTGCTAGTATTGTCGGTCACATTCCCAGCGAAATCGTAAATCCCGCGCTGGGTTGCCGTGCGCGATTCTCCAATGAGTTCATTACTGCCAAACATTGTTATCCCGCCAATCCCGCTTCCGATGGAGCATTGCTTGCTTCTGAATTCTTTCTCGGTGAAGTCGCGGCTGTCTTCTTCGATGAATTTATTCGAGCGCCGGTGGTCTTTCCCCGAATCGTCGCCTTTGATGATTTTCGGCATTCCGATGGAAAACCCTTCACGTCCGTCATGGATTGAAATACCCGTCGTGAGTTCGTCTTTATCTACAACGCGACCCGTCGCAGGCACTGTCGTCGCAGCCATCACCTTTGCCGCGAATTGCGCTACGTAGTTGTCGCCATCGTCCGCGTCCGCGAGATACTCCGCATATATTACAACAATACATAACAAAACAAACAAAATATATTGACCGTATACCAATAAGGATACCAGGCCAATAAATATTAAAATACGCACAATGGCAAATGACGCATCAGTATATATCACATTATGAACCACCCACGAGAGAATATATTGAATATAATACTGGACTTCCATTTCGCGGTTACTACTACTATTATGCTAGAAATAATTCAATACATATACACGATAATGTGTGTGTGTATGTATTGCTCGTAGGCGAGTCCCGCCTAGTCACGTCTTATACGATTCGGGTGCTTATTACTCAATCGCATTACTTCACCTTCAACAGTGCTTCAATGTCCTTGACCGCCTCGGGCTTCTTCTGGGTCTCAGCACCTTCCTTCGTCTCGGCATCGCAGTCTTCACCCTCGCACTTCTCCTTCTTCATATTTTCTTCTCCTTCAAGAACTTCTTCCGGAACAGCCATCCCCTCAAAGCCGTGGTAGCCGCTCATTGACGCAACAATCGCGACGAACACGACGGCCAGCAAACCGGCGGCGGTATGCTTCAACGAGAGAAACACGACGGCAGCGACAAAGATAAGTTTGCCTAAAACGTTATTATACAAAAACCCGAGAAGGTTGGGTTTAAGAACCATAATAACAATAACCACCAGTAAAACACCTAAAGTGACTTCTTTTCCCAATTTCACCATTTTCGTCTTATATACATAACAAATATATTTTTCACCAGTTCAATCTCCCCGAATTAATATCTCGTTTTTTTATAGGAGAAGATGACATCTTTAGGTTTTTCGGAATACGCCGAAACTAGTAATAATGACAATTCAAAGCCCGGAAACGGAAACGGAAAAATATACAATCGCCGAAATGGCGGCGGCAACCGAACCCTAAAGATACCGCGCGCCAATGAGACTGAACGAGGCCTATTACAATCACCGAATGGCGGCGCCATAACTGGTATATCCAACGAAAATGGAAACAATGGCGGCGTAGTCCAACAGGCCGGGAAGAAAATAAAGCAAATCAAGGATTATATTGAAAGTATTCATCGTAAAGGCGGGGAGGACAGCGAAGAAGACGGCGAGGATGGCGATGCCTATGGTTCGCCTTCCGTTCTACCATCCTATCCGGCGCAAGGAATGGGTGTTTATGCGACAAATGTTTCGCATTCTGGAATTATTCGGGGCGCGGATACGTTATCTAGCAATACACCGTCATCGGCGCAGGTGGTTCGCAAAACCACCCAAATGAATTCCCTAAACCCGTCGATGTCATATTCATCCACATTATTGGAAGGGATGACGGATTCGGCTGGAGGGGGGATGACAACTGCGCCGCCGTCATTGTATTTTGAGAAACTCACCGGAATCGCTGGCGCTCCAAAGAAAGACGGTCAAAGCGGGAAGTCGGAGCCCTTTAGCACAAATGCCTACGCATCGCAATATTACGAGCAATTTGTGCCTTATGCTGAATCTCTCGCGAATCAATTGGCGGCGGGCGGCGGCGGCGGCGGTGGTGGCGGCGGTGGCAGTATGTCCGGCACAAACGCAGCGCTTATTGAAAAACTCAACTACATCATTCATATGCTGGAGGATAAGAAGGACGAGAAAACCGGCCATGTCGTAGAAGAACTCGTACTGTATTGCTTTTTAGGCGTATTCATTATATTCATCGTGGATACATTTACGAGGGCGGCATCGGGTGGCGGTGCCGGCGCAGGACGCGGTGGCGGTGGTGGTGGCGGGTTCGGGATGTTTGGCGGGCGTCGGTCATATACCGCGGGATATAGGCGCTAGACCATCTCCGCGCACGCTAGATGACAGCTATATCCTTACACAGGGTTTCCTGGTGTATAATGGCATTATATAGAATGTAATACCATTTCTCTCGTGATAATAAATTCCAATGCGCGGTCGCCGTCGCGACGATGTCGTCAATTATTCTATAGTTGTGCGCGAGGGTGTCTATACAAATCACCGTGGTATTGCGCGGGGTGTCCACTGCCAGTGCGGCGGCCGCCGCGTAGAATCCTCGCACAAATACATCACGGTCGCATTGTTGGATGGATGATATTAAACGCAGAATGTCGCCACCGTCGTCACCACCCCCGTCGCCGGCCGCCCGCACAACCCGTTTGACCCGTTTCCCGAAGGCATCATATTTCGGCGGAACTACCGGCGGCAGATATTTCACGACCGCAGTAGATGTTTGAGAGATTTTATTGTGAAGTGCCGATATCCTATTTCCGATAGTCCTTTTCGGTTTTGTTTTATGTCGTGTATAGGCCCCGGCCGCCGCCGCTGTGCCTTCACTCACCTTCATCCACGAAGGCGCAAAGATATAGACCGCCATTACACGGACCTGGTTCAATAAAAGCATATAGATGCGATAGATTCCGCTTTGAACGAGAGATTGAAGTATACTGAGTTCGTGTAATATACAGCATCTGAAATCTCTCGAGCGTTCATTTACAAAGGCGTAAAAGATTGCGAAGTTGGCGGTGGATACTGGAATTATGGAAATGCCCACACCGATACGCGACGCGGACGCGGAGGCGGACGCAGTGCGCGCTGCGAATGTATACGTATAAACTGTTGTAAAGGGGATGACAAATCCCGGTATTTCGCGATAGCGGTATAATGTTTGTTCGCCCGCAATCTCTCGGGACTTCTGAATATATTCTGTTGTTTCAAGAAGCGCGAGAGATTCGCGTTCGCTCGTTATATACTTCGCCCAGGCGAGATGGTCGCAGATATAGATGGATACCGACCGGGGGGCGGCACCGGACGCACCGAAGGAGAGCATAATTCTGGGTGTAAGAATACATACGCCCTTAATCGCGGGCGTATTGTCACCCTTAATCGCGGGCGTATTGTCACCCTTAATTGCTGGCGTAGTATTGTCACCCTCCCCCATCAGAATACCTATAAACGCTGATAGTCCGTATGTATCCTGCGAGAGAATGAACTCTAATGTATCACTGGGGATACACATGGTATCACTCGCGGATGGCGTCTCTGTATCTCGTCGTGATAAAAACTCCGCAATTCTCTCGTAAGGCGCATCTGAAATAGGCGACAGGCCGCCGCCGCCGTAGACACGGACCAGGTCGTGACGCACAAAGTGTAAAAACGGATACACGATTGCGTTATTACACCGTTCTGCGAGAGATAGTGGATTCATTACCGTATTATTCCAATGTCCCGTTGCGCCACCGCCCCCGCGAAACCACCGCCGTATCGTAAACCAGAATGTGATTGGCTGGCTATACCAATATAAGTATTTGAATTTTAGTATACACACAGACGTAATAAAAGCCGCGCATATAAACACGATAATATAATGAAAAAGAAATGTCGGCCACTCGATGCGGCTAATAAATTCATTCATCATTATATTACAATCATAAAAAGCATACCGAGGGGGTTACGCGGATCCTCGGCTTCCATTGTCATTACGCCGTCTTCTTCAGGATAAACAAATACTGATACTCATTAAGAACATGAACTAGGTCCACCTGTCCTGTCACCGTAAACCCAACCTCCTTCGCAATCTCCAGCATTTCTCGATTCGTCGGCATATAATATGTATGAATATTCTCTCGAACCTTCCCAGTGGTATCATCCGTTATTTTTTCCACGAACTTCCCGATATTCTTCTCTCCCGTATGTTTCGTCGCGCCTTTCTTCGTCGCCGTAGTCGGCGGTGGAACCGTAAAATCCGATTTATACTGAAAGCTCCTGAACTTCACGAGTGAATTCGTGATGCGGTCCTTCGCAAATTTCTGCGGAGATACAAGAAACAATGGTTTCCCCCCAGGAACAACCGGGTCAAAGTGGTTCCGGTCCACTAAATGAATGATGAGGTATCCCTCGGGTTTCAACCACTGGTGACAATTCCGGAAGAATGCGCGTTTATCTTTTACATAATACACTGTGAAATAGAAACAGGTCAGCACATTGAACTCTTCTTCACTAAAAAGCATCGGTTTCATAAAATCACCCTGGATGAATTTACACGACGGGTACATATCGCGCGCATTCTGAAGCATCGCCTGTGATTTGTCGCACCCGATGACGTTGACGATACCCTTATGCTTTAACTGGTCTACGTGGTGCCCTCGCCCGCATCCCAAGTCGCATACTTTGAAATTCTTCTTGTCATTTTCATTTCCATTGAGAGCACCGGTGATGTGGATGATTTCGTCCACCTCCGCCTCGATTTTGTTGGGCTGAATGAAGAGCTCGTCGTAGATGTCCGCATAAAAATTGTCATAGATGGCGTCATTTTCGAATACTTTGTATTTATCTTTCTGTTCGAACCCCTCCACATGGACGGACAGGTCGCGCTTAATAAAACATACAATCATTAATAGTATAAACATAAATGTCAGTATTTCCCATCGGGTGATGGATTGGATATACGCTGAAAATGATTTGTAAAATGACGTCATTGTATTGTATTGTCTACTAGTATTTCGTTATAAAATATTCTTATCGTTATTCTCGCGCGAAAAAAAACCGCGCACATTGTATTATGGCTGACCCCAACGAAATCAACGACATCCGCAGCGAGAGTGATTTCCGCGGAATCACCTTTTCGTCCTATAAAAAGACCGATGTTCGAAAAGAGCTCCTGAATAGTCTATCCAGTTCTAAAATCGAGCCCGCGTGTTATTGGAGCGCCGAACTCGTATGTTCCGCGCATTATCTAGAACTATGGGACATCATTATAACATTCGCCAGCAAGTATATCCATTTAGCCAATCCTAAACTACCATTGTATATCGAAATGCGTTATGAGAGTTTCAAATCCATTATTTCGAACGGATACGTCGGAAATGAGATCCGCCTGCGAAACCATCCGAAGATGCGGTCGCTATTCGCAGAAATCGTTTGCGTCCTCTGTAACTCCAAGCGCCAACATAAATACGAGAGCGTGAAAATAAAGAAAAAGGAGGAATATGATATCGCGACGATGTCACAGCGCCTGAAGGCCCCGCGGGTGGATTATGCGCAGGAGTTTTTCCGAGAGAGAGACCCGAAAGAGATTTTCATCGCGATGAATGAATTCGCATACCACATCTCTCGGGATTCCAAAAATACACTCCTGGCGTGCTACTGGGTGGAATGGATTGTAGAGTTTGAGACGATTTGTAAAGCGAAGAAGGAGACGTGTCGATGCGAGCGCCGGTCACACATTCCCGTAGATGATAAGCTCCAGTTTGACCCTATTTGGATGATATGGGATATGATTATCGCGCGAAGCAACCAGCAAGACGAATATTCGCCGCTGACCCAGAAAATCGTGAATAGCCTTTTGCGCATTTACTGTGTCCGGTTCACGCCTGGGGTCCGCAAAAAACGTCGGTATCTCATCTATTTCGCTATTTCGCTACTTACGACGGAATATGATAGCCGGATAGAAATGATAAATGACCGCCTGGTTATTGAAACTGCGGTAGAGAATATAAATGCGATTTATAAGCAAATCAAACAGCACGAGATTAGCCCTGATACCGATTATCTGTTTTCGTCGTCGGGATTTAAGGGGGACAAGAATGGCGACCTGGAACGCACGATTAAGCGTCTGGAGGCACTGAATGCGATGAATACGATTGTGAGGAAGACGGAGGACGGTGGCGGCGGCGGCGAAGGGACACAGCAACCGCAGCAGCCGCCGCGGAAATATAGCCCGTATGAATAATGTATTCTCTTATATATAACAATGTCGCTCCCAACTTTTAAATTCACGAACTTCGGCGCACCCACCAACAATGAAAGTGTAAATAGTGGACTATCGTCAGGGTCAAAGATGGAGAAAACCGGTATATTATCCAGTATCAAAGAAAAGGCACAAGACACATTCAAAAATGTAAAAATGCCAGATATTTCTCTCGACACCAGCGGCGACAGCGGCGGCGGCGACGCCGACAGCGACGGCAGTTTCTTCTCATTCTCAACCCTTATTAAATTCATTCTCATCGTCGTCATCGTATGGTTCATGTGGGGGAGTTTATCGAATAACAACGATTTTCATTTAGGAATGGGGGAGGTAAAATCCTTTTTCAAGTCATTGGAGGATAAGGGACGCGAAATCATCGCTCGTATCACAAATCAGCCAGTCGCACCACCACCATCGTCGTCGGGCGACAGCGACAGCGACAGTGACGACGACACCCCGAATGTCCCGAAGGTCCCGAAGGCGCCGAAAGCGCGCGCAGCGTCCGGACCACCGGTCCCACCAGGAATGTCAAACAGTTCAGATAAGAAACCGGGTTTCGTTAACGACGATACCAAATATACATTTCTAGATAAAGCCCACCGCAGTTATTCGGGACCGTCGCCTCAAGCGGATGATAGCACAAGTGTCACCCAAAAGCACCAGGCAGGCAAGGCCGGATACTGTTATATAGGCGAAGACCGCGGATTCCGCAGCTGTGTAAAGGTCGAAGCGGGCGATAAGTGTATGTCAGGACAGACGTTTTCACGCCAAGATATTTGCGTAGACCCTACGTTGAGAGAATAGTTCGCTCGGTCACTCACTCACTCACTCACTCGCTCCGATTGGTCACTCACTCACTCGCTCGCTCCGCTCGTTCGTTCGCTCGTTATGTTGTCAAATACTTAATTTCAGGAGTATATGAGAACAATTCACTCGTCTGTTCCAACCCATTATTAAATACAAGTGTTACACTTACCGAATATGTCGTTCCAACCACGATAACCTCCTGTCCTGCGGATGTCGCGGGAATGCGTATTTTATGCTCTCCGGTTATCCCGAAAAGCCCGGCAAAATTCTGGCTATAAATATTTAGGTTGGTTGAATAACTGGTATTTAACCCATTCACTTTAACTAAAGTTATGGCACCAACAATCTCGGTGACGATATAAAACGTCAATTCCGCATATGACAATCCGGCCGACGTATATGTTCCTTCAATCGAGTATATACTCGGTTTTGCGGATTTAGGTTTTACAGTTACAGACGAACTCGCGCTTTCACTACTGTAAAGGTAACCATTAAATGCTGATATTGTTACAGAATACACCCCATCGATTATAGAGCTTGGACCGATTCTCCCAATATCCAAACTATACGTGGTTCGAGTATCCGTCGTTGAAATATTATACGGAACGGTTATTGAAGTCGATACAGTTGAACCTGATGGCGGTGGCGGCGTAATCGTTATATTATACAATTTAATGGGACTACCCCCCGTATTTGGTTTGGTCCAGATGATATTGATATAATTCCCGGATGTGTCCACTATTACTGGCGGTAATATACCGTATTTCGCAGTTACCAATACACCCGTAGGGGCTGTAGGTTTCATCAATGTCCGCGCGGTGATGATGACGGATTCGGCGCCCACGCCCACCGTATTGATGGGCTCTATTTTAATTTCATATTTGTTTTCGTTTAAAAGATTACGCAAAATATATCGGCGCGACTGGCCGCTACCGCCATTTGTCGATAGAATAATACTGCTAATATCTAATGTCTGTTTCAACCACACCGTATCTGGAACCTTGCGATAATAGAGGTTATATTGACGAATCGGCGGACCATTAAACCCTCCACCCGCCGCCGTACCTGTATTCAATGGGTCCGTCCATTTCAAATCCACCATTAAATTCTGACGCTCATCCGCCGGATTTGTAAATCCGAAATCACCGATAATAGACGGAACGGACGATGTCTTCACCGTTATCGTCGCAGGTACGCTGGATAATCCGCGCACATTCCCAGAAAACACCGAGATATAGTATACGGTATTCGCCCGGATTTCAATGGACCCGGGGATGCGTTCAAAGACAACCGAATTTCCATTGATTTCGCGAGATACAGGGTTGTAGGTAGCAGCGGCCACTGCGGCGGCACCCTCTGGTTTATACGGGAACACGCTTTTATACGGCGCCCATGTTTTATTATCCACGGAATACGTTATAACATAACCGGTGATGGGGAACCCGCCATTGGATTCCGGCGCATCCCATACAAACGTTATCTTATTGAGTTCGCTGTCATAACTCGTGATACGCAAATTTAGCGGTTCAGTAAGAATCGTCGTCGGTATATCCAGAGTGACTTGAAGACCGGCCTCGTATGTGTATGTCCGCTTATAATTATATAAATTCACGGATGGGTCATAACACAATAACCGCTCTTTCCCGGGAACACCGCACGCCGTCGTAAGACCGCAAAGCACGGCGCGATTCGCCGGCGTCGTCGGACATGTCAATGTAAACGCGCTCCCTCCGACACCACTCAAATAATTCGCTTCATTCCCGATTTTCCGCATTAATTCGCCGCGCGACGCCTTTGCGTATTTCTGGCTCTTCGTCAACCCGCCCACATTTTTATTGTATTTCAGGATTTCGGCCTTACGCCGCATATCGTAGACTTCATCGACCTGTGTGGCGGTGAGTTTGGCGCCGGTCACGCTGTCTACCAAATCCGAAGAGCGGCATTCGGGTTTGAATCGCGTCCAGAATTCGCGATTGTATGGATTGGTATAAAATAAATTCGTGTTACAATTAATAATGGCAGGTGTTATTTCAAATATATTCACGTCAAAATATGCGATTTTTTGGTTGAAATTCGTTGTTGCGGGTTGGGTTACCGTTATTGTTGCGGTCCCGGACCCATAGATATGTGCGGTATACACCGCGCCCTCGACCGTCCCACCGGACACCCGTATTTGTAATAAACTATCATTGGACGACGAGAATAAAAAATTGGAGGAAGAGTCGCTATTATTGGAAAGAGGCGGCGTAAGAATGAACGAACCCTCGGTTGTCATTTTGTTCAAGTCGGGTAGACGATACACTTGGAGGGGTTCAGCGGTATTTATCGCTGGAATTTGGCCGACAAATGTTGGTGTGGATTTATTGATTCGGAGACGAATGGTCGCGGCGTTGCCAACTGTATCACCGATTCTCTGTGTGGACCGCTGATATACCGGAGTCTCTTCTTGAAGAAACTTGATGGGAATAAGCGTATGATTGCCATCGGGTAACACTGTCACTTTTTTAAATGCGATTTTATTGTCGGTGATTGTGACATTATCGTTCACAATCTGAAATGTGCGCGTTCCTGTCAAACTCAAATAATAAATGATATCTCCGTAGTCGGGCGAACCATCCACGAGTTTCTTCCGAGTTGTCGTCGCAAATTGCGAAAAACTCAAATCAATAAACCCGTCCAGGTATTCGCGCGTGATAATCCCGTTACTATCAGAATCGGGTATTGTATTAATATCGCCTACTCCCGAAAATGGTTTGATTGCGATATTCGTCAATGCCTTTGTTAATGTAAGCGGAACAACAATACTCTTTCTACTGAATCTAATGGTATCATCTCCGACCATAGACGGTTCATACGATGCCTGATTGATTTCCATCCGTAATGTAGTGCTTACCTGGTCATAACGATATCCGCCCGAAACATCATAGATGCCGTTGATGACGAGCGCATTTCTATAAGGAAGACGCACAACTGGCGCTCCAGGGCGTGTATATACTCCGACAGCGTTAGCCGGGTCACCCGACGGTTGTGGAATTACATAATAGTCTTTATTAAATGAAACAACCGAAATGGCGTAGGAATTCGTTGGAAACGAGAATGTGATGGGTGTCCGCGTGTTATCTGAAGATAGGTTTATCAACGGAATGACCCCGATGAGTGTCCCGCGCCGACTCATTAGTTCCGCAGGGACATCTGTATCTCTGGGCCCGACGCCTGCGGGAACACCGGGTATCGTAAATGTACCGGATATAAGCTGAAATGTAGTAGAATAACTTAATGAATATACATTAAACCGGGTTGTCCCCGGGCCTTCGTTCGTTAGATTAAAATAAACATCGCCGTATACCCCGTTAATTATATCCTGTTCTAATTGCGGCGTCCAGGTAGGAGGCACAGACATTATATTTTGTTACACGTATCGTATCTATCGCTGATATGTAAATGTAAAAAAATATTACCGCATATACCAATGGTTCGAGAGGTATGACCCGACATTCTTCGTCGCGCTTGTATCTCCGCCCGCACTGGTTACCATCTTCATATTGGGTCCTTCATCCACGATGCTCTTGATTTTATTCGCACCAATAGAGTAATTGAAATACTGGATAGTGGAAATATACCCACTAAACCGGTCTTTGGCCTTATCCTCGCCGATATTCACTTTCCCGTAATTTTGGAGAGGGATACCGGGGGTTTTGCGACGCTGGGCCAAGCGACCATTGATATACAAATCAATCACATTATTGGTGACACGGACGACGGCATTTACCCATTTCTTCATTGGAATGTCGGTTGTTATGAGTTGTTCGTGTAAATTCTTTTTTTTGTCGGTTGAATCCGTCTTTCCGGTGACATCCACAACGGCCATCAACGACACATTGGTGCCTGCGTCGGTCCTATCGGGATTCGTAGCATTGATATCATTGGAAAACCGGATATACATTCCTGGTGCGTTATTCGGGTAATAGATTCCGTCAGCAGTGGACTTGGTTCCCTCGCCGCCTTTGCTAAAGATTCTCGACCATTTATCTCGTTCAAGTGGAACCTGATTGACGAAAAACCACGCTGACCACGTATATTCTAAACCGCCATCTTCATTCATCGACCGCGCGATAAATACAGAATCCTTTTGCGCCGGGTCTTGTGAAACATTCATCGCCATATCTTCAGTATTCGCGGTTCCGTTCAACACGTAAGGCGACATCGTCGGCAGCATCAAATATGACAATCCGATGATGGCAAGTTTCACTGCGACGGAAAAGACGATAAATACCATCAAAATAAATGCGAATTTGGCGACAAGACTATTGGATTCCATAAATTCTCGCAGACCGAAACCGCCACTGCCGCTGCCGCTGCTAGACCCAGAGAGACCGGCGTCGCCTGGCTTTGAGAAACTGGATGATATTCCGCTTAAAAACCCGCCGCCGCCGCCGCCATCGCCGCCGCCATTGCCACTGCCACTGCCACTGCCACTACTTTCGCTCATTATATATAATCGTCTTGTATACTATATATAACAAATAAAAAACAATTACGCTCGGCTACTCCGCTGCGCTCCGTTGCTCCGCTGCGCTCCGTTATGTGCTTATACTGGTCTGTTCCTGATTATCCACGATAAAGCTCAACTTCACTTTATATTTGTTCAGGAGGTCGCTCCAGGGGCTTCCACCGAACCCTTGCGAGTAAATATCCCACGCCTCTTGAGGTGCGATTGGTGCCGCTTTCAGTTTGACATTGGTGATAAATCCGACGTCTTCTATTTTGCTAGCATCGCCTAAAATAATCTTTTGTGTTTCACCTAGTTTTGAACCATTATTTACAACGCACGATTTCACTAATTTACCGTCCACATAGACATCCATCGCCGAACCGTTGAAGCTGATGATGAGGTTGACCCATTTTTGAAGAGGGAAATCCGCGATTTCGCAGTCATTTGAGCTAGTCGTGCCTGACGTGGGGAAAATCTGGATAGTGTTTGTAGATGCTTTAAATTGGACCTGAAAAATGACAGCACCCGACGCATTTTGGAATTGAATGACCTTGGCGCCAGACACCCATTTCTTAATGTAAAACCAGATGGAAATCGCGGTATTCGCCTTGAAACTCGAGGGTAGATTCGTGCCTTGTATGATGGTCGATGTCGCCCATTTTTGCATGGTCCCTAAAGTCGTATAATTCGTCGTGAGTGCTTTAAATATGACATACAATAGGAGAAGAATCACGATGATAGCGAGAACAAGTTTTGAGTTCATATTCGTATGAGTATTTGATTCGTATAAATATTACATATATAATAATCGCCACACTTCAGCTTCCGCTTCCGTTCGCGCATTCCATTCCGCCACACTTCAGCTTCCGCTTCCGTTCGCGCATTCCGCCACACGTCCGCTTCCGCTTCCGCCACATTTCAGCTTCCGCTTCCGCCACACTTCCGCTTCCGCTTCCGTTCGCGCATTCCATTCCATTCCATTCCGCCACACTTCCGTTCGCGCATTCCATTCCATTCCATTCCATTCCATTCCATTCCGTTCGCGCATTTCATTTCATTTCATTATTGCGAATACATCGTGGTCGTCCCCGCCACCGTCACTTCGTCCTCAATCGTCGACATTCCAATCATCGGCGGGTTTTGCGTCT
>Ga0222714_10001901_pt1 | contig 23009 bp, 14 predicted proteins | sample C33_3DmetaG_FD_165048 | JGI IMG/M metagenome (GOLD analysis project Ga0222714, IMG submission 165048) | Estuarine water microbial communities from San Francisco Bay, California, United States - C33_3D | ecosystem: Environmental > Aquatic > Marine > Unclassified | place: USA: California...
GCGCGCGCGACGACGACCGACGACGGGGCGAGGCGACGGGGCGATGCGTCGGACGTCGCATGGGCGATGCGCGCGCGTGCGAGCGAACGGCTAGTTTGTGTGCGCGGTGTATGGGTAAATAGTATATCGTGGGAGTGTTGACAGCGTGTTCGCAAAGTACTGTGACTGACGGCGCGTTTCGTGCGCGTTTCGTGCGCGCGGTGGGGTGGTGCGCAGCAGGATGAGTCGTCTGGGGCGCCGTTGAAACCGCCGAAACGGGCGCTGACGGCGTATTTGATCTTTTGTGGGAAGCATCGGCGGCGGGCGATGAAGGAGGTGCACCCGAATAAAAATGGCAAGTTTTCGCGAGACGAGATGCAGCAAGTGACGGTGGCGTTGGCGAATATGTGGAATAATATTTCGCCTGAGGAGATGGCGGAGTGCAAGCAGAAGGCGGCCGAGTCGAAGGCGGAATATGAGTTGGCGAAGGCGGCGTTTGAGCCAAATCAGTTGAAAAAGTTGGCGCGCGCGCAGAAAAAGCCAAAGGGGATCGTTGTCGTTGAAGCGGTGGGTACGAAGCCAGTGCGTGCGCGCACGGCGTATTTGATTTACTGCGACCAACACCGCAAGGCGGTGATGAAACAAATTCACCCTGAGCCAGGCGCCAAGTTTACTCGCGTGGAGATGCAATCAGTCACGAAGAGGTTGGCGGAGCTGTGGAACCGCGCGCCGGCAAAGGAGAAGGATGCGTGCAAGAAGCAAGCGTTGAAAGAACTCGAAGAGTATCGTGTGCTCAAGGCTAACTATACCGCTCCGATTTACGGTCCTGCCAAGAAGCAGGCGGTCAAGGCGTCGTCAAAGGCGATGAACAAGCCCAAAAAGCCGCCCACCGCCTACTTGCTTTTCGCCGAAGAGTTGCGCCTCCGACTCAAGCAAGAAGAGCCGACGCTCGACCACGTGGAAGTGTCCAAGCGCATTTCTCAAGCGTGGAAGGGTATCGATCTCAATCTCAAGAAGGAATACCAACGCAAGGCGGACAAGGCGGCGACGAAGAGCGGCAGCGAACGTTTGCCGACGATGAATAATCAGTCCATGTTGCAAGGCATTGAAATCATCCAACCGCAAAACTACCACGGTATGCTCGAACAATAAATGAACTGCTTGCCACAGTCGTGCAATAATGCAGTTTTTGCTACAGTACGATTTAAATGTTATCCATGAAATGTAACCGTCACAAATCATTGTCCATGTTCACGCGAGTACCCGCCGCGACGTAGAATGTTGTGTGCGTGTCTTCATCGTATTAATCAATCTATGGCTACTGTATTTGACTCACGCCCCTTCAAGCATGCGAAGCGCGCGCTCCTCGAGACTTTCAATCGTTTGCGGCTCGTCGTTCGCCTTCATGCCCGCCACCGCCGGGTCAATCTTCCCAGACTTGCGCGGCGCAGGTGCGCGGTCGTCTCCGGAATCACTCATGAAACCGCTATCGGAAGCATCATCCGTCGAGCTGTCGTCACCACCACCGAGTGTGTACTGCGGACCGTCATCGCCATCTGAACCATCAGCGTTTTTAAGCTTGAGCTTCTTGCGCAACCTGCCTTCGCGGAGACGCGCTTTTTCACGACCTTTATCCGCTCTATCGGCGGCTTTGCGCTCCGCAGCAATGTCGGCATATCTTGCCTTGACGGCGGCACGCAACGATTCACCTGGTGCGCTGACGTCTTCTATGCCACTCTTGACGCCGAGCGCTTGCAGCGGCGCCATCGACGTGCCTTCCTCATCGAATACGACGCGCTTATTCGCGCCGTGGCCGCTATCCTTGATGCGTAATTTACCCTTCAACGCACGCTTTCGCGCGATTTCGGCAGCCTTTTCATCGGCATTGTACTTCTTATCATCTTCTGAATCGCTCTCGGCATCGTCGCCGTCACCGAGTCGGTGGTTGGCGCGTTTGACATTCATAAAATCGTCGTCGTCGTCGTCGCCGTGTTCGACAACCAAGCCAAAGCGCCCACCACCCTTGCGCTGAATAACGCCCTCTTTGGGCATCGGCGCTTCGGGTAACGATTCAGATTTCTCGTCTTCACTATCGTCGTCTTCGTTGTCGTCCTCCTCCTCCTCGTCGTCGTCTTCGCTATCGTCCGCTTCGCTATCGTCCTCCTCCTTGGCTCTGCTTTTTGGTTCTTCGTCGTCTGAAGCGTCTTCGCTATCGTCGTCATCTTTACCGCCAGCACCTTGTAAGAATCGTAAACGCGGTGCATTCGGTAGTCCCATCGAAAACGAATATGCATCAATGTCGAGTGTCTTAATATCAAACACTTTCTTGTTCGATTGTAAATACACCGACCGAAGGTAGCACACGACGGCGCGTTGGGACAAGTACTTTAAATCAGAGTCCTTTGAAAGCAAGCCTTGAATCGAGCTTTGCACGCGCGACGACTGTTTCTTGGGGTTGATTTTAATCGGTTTGAGCGGAACTTTGGCCTTTTCGAGCTCATTCATGAATTCAGCCTCGCCGGGTGTGAGAATGAGCAACCCTTTACCCGCCGCCGTGTATCTCGCCGTGCGACCGACGCGGTGAATGTACGTCGCCACGTCTTCCGGGCAATCGGCCTGCACCACCCAGTCAACGGATGGAAAATCTAACCCCCGACTTGCGACATCTGTGGCAAACAATACCGTCTCTTTGGCGTTGCAAAAGTTGTAAAACACGCCTTGTCTTCGGGCTTGTTTCAGTCGTCCGTGAATGCAACTCAACGGCACGCCGGGCCGCATACGTTTGAATATTTCGTACACAAATTTCACTTGCTTGCAGCTGGAAAAGAATATTAACGTCTTTGACGTCAAGTGCGTTTTAATGAACGACCAAAGTACCTCCATCTTCTTCTCCAATGCACACGTGGTGACCATTTGTTGCAACTTTGGTGGAGTCGAGTGCACGCTTTCGGCGTGCACGGACAAGTACTCTGGATCTTTCAATCCCAATCGCGCCAAATCTTTCACACTCTTCGTTTGTGTCGCGCTAAATAACAAAGTCTGGCGATCTTTGGGAAGATTCTGCAGAATAGCATTCAAGGTTTTCGAAAAACCCAAGTCTAACATGCGGTCGGCTTCGTCGAGCACCAACACTTGCAGCGAAACGCAGTCAAACATCGGTGTCTCATCCATGTGCTGCAACAACCGCCCGGGCGTGCAAACTAATATATTCATTCTATCCACTCGATCCGCTTCGGCTTTCACGTCTTTACCGCCGATGAGCAAACCCGCAGACATCGAGTGTCGCGCGCCCACCTTCGTTAAGCATTGAAAAATCTGAATGGCCAACTCCCGCGTGGGTGAAATAATCAACCCCCCGACGCCGTCTTGCCTGCCCCACTTTTTACGATACAATGTCTCAATTAGGGGAATTACGTACGCTAATGTCTTCCCACTGCCGGTTTTCGCCGCACCGAGCACGTCCCGTCCGCAAATCGCGTGCGGCAACGTCGCGCGCTGTATAGCCGTCATCTCCTTGTACTTGCACTCCTTCAACGCAATCTTCGTCGACGCACTGATGGGTAAGTGCGCAAACTTCCGTACTCCAGTCAACGACATATCACTCGCACGGTCGCTCGACTTGCGTGGCGCGACCGCCATCGGATTTTCCCCGCTCGCTGGCTTGGTGTCCTCGATGATCGATTCGAGCTCTTGAATTTCCACATCGACGCGCGCCGACGCCGATAAACGCTTGCTCAGCTCTTTCTTCTTGAGTAATTTACTTCGTTCATTGCCCTTGACGCCCATGGCGCGAGTCGCGGCGTGGCGCGCACGAGTGTGGCGTGTGTTTCGCGAGCGTTCGGTGGCGGCGGCGGCTGGAGGCCAAAAAAGTGCTTTCCCGTGGGGCGACGAAATAATGTCGTGCGCGACGTTCTCGGGGATGTTTCAACGCATGCGACGCATGGAACGCGGTATGCGTCGATGTGCGCGCGAGAGTGGTGCGTATTTTATTGCATGCGACGCATGCGTCGGCAGTCTAACTACGACGCGTCGTGCGTTTGTAATTTCTCGGGTAGCCGATGCTCCGAGGATGGTAAAGAAACGACGGTGTCAGCCTTCACTGTGACCTCATGAAGCGAACGTCGATAGCGGTAACGAATGCGAAGGAACTTGTCTTCGCCTGGGCATGGGTCGCAAAATCCGAGCAGGTCGGACATGGAGACGTTTTCGTACAAATCGAGCGTGTCGCCGTCCACCATGAATTGCGTCGCCTTGGTGACGTCTACGTAAGGCGGAGGTAACGTTGTGGGCGGCTGTGATTGCGGTGTCGCCTCTGATGGCGCACCGTCTTCGGATGCAGTCGTTATCCTCACGCCTGGCGGCGCCCACGGCTTGAAATCAGGAATGATTGGTGCGTTCTTGACTTTATTTGGTTTGGGATCAAACGCGCCGAACACCGCGGCTTCGATGACGAGGCCGCCGCGCGATTGAGCGACGCGAGCTTTTTTATCAGCCGCTGCCTCGATGACTTTCGCATCATCAAACGCCGCGCGCATGGCTGCCATTACTGCGCGTTTGTTCTGGTTTCGCGCCGCTAATTGACGTTTGCGGACGTAGCTAAGCACAATGGGCCTAACCAAGAAGCGACGCGCCAAAATGAGCGCGATTGGTGGTAGCGTGAACGCGACGAGCGATTTACGCCAACTCACCAGTGGTGTCAACAACACGGGAATGATGAAGCGTTGACCTTGACGATTCATCCTAAATTTCAGCGTGAGACCTCGAAGGCTAACGACGATGCTGAAACCGAGCGCCGTGTCTTCGTCCACTTGGTTCGTCGTTCCAACCTCCATCTCCATGCCAGTCGTCCCAGCCTTCACCGCGGCTCTGTACACTTGCGTGTTACTGACCTGACGCACGTAGCTTCCAGCGATACCGGTCGCCGCCAAGCCTACAGTCAAGTCGCACTTCACGGCGTTTTCACCGAATGCGTGCGAAGCGCCGGTGGACATCGACCCGATTGGACCAACATTCCAAGACAAGTGTCCGCGTGTTTGCGGAAACAGTTGGCGTTCCAGCATCAGATTCAACCCCAAGCCTTGTTGCGCGATATAATTATACGAAATCGCACCGCTCGTATGCGTCGTGAGCTGTCTCGTAATTGTCGCCGTCGTCGCGCTCGTCAATCCAGTTTGCGCGCTCACGTCGACAGACGTCAGCGGCGAAACCGCCCGACGCCATCCTAAGATGAAGTTCCCGCCACCTCGACCACCTCGCATCGACCCTTGTGTGACAAAATACGCCACATCCTCATCGCTCAGCGGAATCTCCATCGAATTTGACAATGAGACGCTCGTCAAATCCAAACCCGGGTTCGCCGTATACCGCGCGCGCCTCCGTCTTATCTCCTCCTCCACTAAATGCGCCGCACTAAACCCAAATATATACGTCCCATTAAAGTTCAACTTGGCCTCAGCCGCCTCCTTTGCCTCCTTCGCTTGCTGGCGCGCGAATTCCACGCGTAGCTCCTCCACCGTCTTGCCTCGCGCGCCCAACTCGCGCCCAGCTCTCGCGCCGTCAATCCCGTACACATCATACACCCCCCGTCGCTCACTATCGCTCAGTATCTCATACGCCTCACTCACCGTCGCAAACGCGCGTTGCGCCGCCTCCCGCACGCTCGTCGCGTCCTCAGCGCCGCTCGACACTTTATCCGGATGAATCGCGCTCGCCTTGGCGCGATACGCGCGCTTTATATCCTCCGCCGACGCATCCCGTCGCACGCCGAGCGCGGCGTAGAGGTCTCGCGCGCTCGGCGCCGATGTCGACGCGTCATCGTCCGACGCCGTCTCCGACGCGGCGTCGCGCGACATGGGCGCGGCGCGGCGCACAGTGGCGCACAACGACCTCATTATTTGTCGTCATGGGTACCGCGACGACGGGCAAGGGCAAGGGCAAAGGGAACGCCGCGAAGGGCGCGGGTGCGGTGGTGAAGCGAGAACGCACCGCGGCGTCGGCGCACGCGCGTCCGGGCGCGAGAACGGACGTCACGGTGGTGCTCGATGCGGGTGGTGGATGCATTAAATGTGGCATCGCGGAAGACGGCGCCGATGCCGCGGTCGTGGTTCCGCACGGCGTTGCGCGCGCGAAAGCGGGATCACTCACCGTGAACGTTGTTGCGGATGAGATTTTGGGCGTGACGGATATCAATGGGTTGAGCGTGCGTCGACCGGTGGATCGAGGGTACGTCGTGAACTGGGAGCTCGAACGAGACGTGCTCGCGCGCGTGTTCTATGACGTGCTCGGCGTCGATACGCAGACGTGTGATTTGGTTATCACCGAGGCACCGTTTGCGTTGCCGAAGATTCAGAGCGCGCTGGATGCGATGGTTTTCGAAGAGTTTGGGTTTAAAAGCGTCGTCGTGGCGACGCCGGCGATGTTGGCGAAACGATACGCGGACGCCGCGGATAAATCTCGCGCGCTGGATGTGAATACTACGGCGCGATGCGGCGTCGTTATCGACTGTGGATTTTCGTTCGCGCATGCGACGCCTATTCTTGATGGGAAAACCGTCGCCCGCGGGGTGAGAAGATTAAATTTAGGAGGCAAGTCGTTGACAAATTATTTGAAGGAGTTGGTGTCGTATAGGCAATGGAACATGATGGATGAGAGCGTGGTGATTGAAGACGTCAAAGAGAAACTGTGCTACGTCGCCGACGATGCCATGGTTGAGCTGGCCAAATGCAAAGTGAAGAAAGGGAACGAAGTGACGAAGGAGTATGTGTTGCCAGACGGAATCCACGTGTTGCGCGGCTTTGTCCGCGAGGACAACGCCGAGACGGCGAAAAAAGGTGAAGGCGATGATGACGACGATGATGATGACGACGATGACGACGAAGATGACGAAGACTTTGGCGCCAAGGGTCCGAAAAAGAAGAAGAAGGCACCAGCGCCGAAGAAACCGAAAATTGTCAAACCCACCGAGGTGGAGCACCAATTTCTGACGCTCACAAACGAACGCTTCATGGTGCCTGAGACATTGTTTAGGCCTAGTGACATTGGTTCAACACAGTGCGGCGTGCCTGAGCTCGTCGTCCAGGCAGTAGAAATTGATGATTTGAACGACGCTGAACGTGCGTTGTGCTATTTAGACGTTATTTTGGTTGGAGGATGCACGTTGTTTCCAAACTTTGTCGAACGATTTGAACGCGAATTGCGCGCACTCGTCTCACAGAGAAACATGATTCGTGTTCGAAGGCTAGACGATCCCATCAAGGCGGCGTGGTTGGGAGGATTAGACCTCGCTCTCGACCGCGAGTTTTTCACAGCCAACGCGTTGACGCGTGAGGAGTACATGGCGAATAAGAAGGCTATTGTCGAATCTCAGGAGAGCTTTGAAGTCGTGCCGTCGACGCGCACCGGGCGATTGCTCGAATTCGCGGAGATGCCGGAAACTCCGAGCGAAAGTCACGTCGCCGCCGAAGTCAAGCGTCTAACACCATTGTTAATCTAGCAAATGTAAGTTACGACTCGTAGAAGAAGAATAACATTAATTACAACAGTTCGGTTGGAGCGAAGTGTCCACATCCAAATCGCAAACCATCCTTATCCGCGAAGTCCTACGTTTTCTTGCCTATGACCTCCGACAAAGCAGCACGATAAGCCGCAGCACCCGTCTTCAGCAGACCATTGCTGAGCGTGCGTGCAATCTTCGCGCCAAAGCTCATGATATACGCGCTCTTGCTCAGCTTTGCTAATGCCGACGATGTCCATCCAGACGCGGTTACTCTTGAACTCGTTCGCGAATTGAAACAAGTACGGCACCGTGACTGGAACGAAAATCTTCCCCTTGAGCTCGTCCCTGAGGCCCTCATCCATCTTGACATACAAGTCTGAGTAAAATCGACCACGAACCGAGTCAGATTTCCACGTCGGTCCTTTCTTAGCCGATTCCTCCGCCTCGGCTAGTCGTTGAAGCTCCTCAGATTTGTACACAATATCACTAATACCTCGCGCCGACTTCTTCGACGTCGTCGACTCATCGCCATCGCCATCCGGTTCGGCGCCTTGAAGGGTTTGTTCGCTAGCTTCCGTCACACTTCTAACGAGTTCATCGGGAGAAGTGATGATACTGTCGTCATCCGTCCCAACCTGCGCCGAAGCATTCTTCTCGGACGCGGATTCAGCAGCTTGCTTGTCGGCCGCCTCTTTGCTAGCAACGGTTTTTTCAAACTCTTCATTAACGCGATTCAAGTCGTCGACGATGGTGCTGATAAAATCATCATTCACTTCGCCGAGCAACTTGCGGGCGCCGCCTTTCCTCTTGAAGTCAATTTCGTGACGTACTGGAATTGAGTATCGTCGCAACCACTTGTACGGTAACGGAGGGATTTGACCGTTATTAGCCATATCGTGTAAACGTTTGACGTGCGGTTCGAACATTTTCACCAGGTGTTCGGTTGCGTGGACGTCACCCTTCTTCTCTAAGAGAGAGTCTTGCGCATCAAAGGCGATGGATCGAAGACCAGCGTCGTCACTCGACGCGACGGCCGTCGTGATATACTCGCCATCCTTCGGAGGAAGACCGAGATATTCTTCAACCGCGGCGGCAACTTCGGCTGGGTTCTCTTCGATGTCATCCGCGTACAACACGAGCATGTCTGGGAATTCCTTGAGCCAAATGTCCAAGTACTCGGCGTACATGCTCCAACCTAAGAACGAGTGGAAATCTAAACACTCGCGCGCGATGGTGTTCGCATCGCTGCCATCAGCCTCAGAAAGGCACTCTTCTAAAAACGTTTTGGTCTTCGACGCCGTGTCCGCCCACGAATAATCGTTATCCTTGAGCGCGCACGCGCTCAACCCGCCCGCCTCCATCGGCGTCCCGTGCGGATGGTTCTCTTCAACGTATCTCGCCATCGCTCGCCCCACTGGATCGCGCAACACCACAATTGGTCTTAAATTCGGCATCAGTGATTTCATCGTCGACGCGCAGCACGCGCAGTTGAAGTACGTATCGCTCCAGTCGCCAGTCACGACGTCGCCTTCTTCTCTTTCAAACGGATCCCCGTCGCGCTTAAAGGTATAGTCATCCGCCTCGTTCGCGACGACGGCGGAGAAATACGCTTTTAATAACGGCTTTGGCGGATCACACATCTGCACCCCTTGCGTGGCGCCGTACACGGGGTTGAAAAAATGCAACGTCTTTTGCGTCGAGCCAATCATGTCGTGCTGCGACATCAACGTCTTCAACGAGTTCACCCCACCCACGTGGCTTCCTATCACCGCATACGACGGCATGCACACCCCATTACCAGTCACCTCGCTATTCATGTGACATTTCATGGCGCCAGAAGAATCCCCACCGCGCATCGCCGCCGAACGCGACCGGTGCTCGAAGACCCAAATTGGGTGTTCAACAAACGTCGACCCGATAAAGAGCACGAGCGCGCACGCGCACAGCGCCAGCGCGCCTGGAAGCAGATGCGGAAAGTTTGCTCTAGCTATGCGCGCGCGTGACGTCACCCAATCGTCTCCGGGTGCGCGCGACGCCTCGGGTTCGCGTTCGAGGCTGCGATCGCGCACGACGTCTATGACTGCCGCGGCGGACGTTGACGGCTCGCCAGCCGTCGACGGCGCCGTGGCTGGCGCGGAGACCATCGGCGTGCGCTCATTTGCGCTCGTACTCGCGCGCGTTTCCACCGCGCGCGACGCCGCGCGGGCGGTTCGGCTCCACATCGCGTAATGGCGCGGGACGATGGTGTTGAGCTCAAACTTGAGCGTTCGCGCCGAAATCGACGTCTGGAGTTACACATGTGAGCTAAGCTATTCCCTCATCGTGGAGAGTAAGTGTGAAATCAATGGCAACGCGATAGATAGGTTTTGTCGACACGCGTGCGGGCGTCCGGGGAGGTTTAAGACGAAAGCGCCGGAATGGGCGACGCCGGCGACGGCGCGGGAGAGGAGCGCGTGCGGCTCAGCCACGGCGGTCGCGGCGCGAATAGCCTCTGGTAATCCAGGGATTTCTCGCGCGAGCACGCGCGTAGTGGCTTCTGGGGTGACATCTCTTGGCGCGCATCCCGTGCCACCGGTGGTGAAAACGATATCGCATCGAGAGGTTAAATCGACGAGGGCGCGCTCGATGACGACTTCGTCGTCGGGGACGAGCGCCGTCGAAACTTCAGAAATATCAAAAGCACCCGACGCTAAGGCGTACTCGCGCACTACGCGCTCGATAGTAGGCCCGCTTTCGTCCGCGTACGTGCCTGCGGAGGCGCGATCTGAAACCGTCAAGATGCCTACGCGCGTCGAGGAGCCGCCGACGCGGGCGGCTCTAAAACCACCGCCGACCGCGCAAGCGCCACCCCCCAGCAACTCGTCAGCTGGCGTGCAGCACACCTCGGATAGACCGTCAGCGGCAATAGGCTGCAATCCAACGCCCGCAGTCGTCGTCGAGGTGTGCGAGTTTGCCTTGTCCATGTCCAACGCTTCATGCTTTGCGTGTCCCGCAGCGCCGGCGGCGAAGGCTTCTAGCTGCTCTGGCGTCGCTTTCGCCTGATACTTTGTCTTCCACGTCGCGTATGGCTCTCCGTATACGTACTCGCACGCCTCGTCGTACGTCATGCTGTATCCAACCTTTTGCGCGCCCAAAAGCGTCCACTTTGCGAGACAGTTGCGGCAGAAACCAGCCAAGTTCATGACGTCAATGTTTTGGACGTCCGTGCGCGTTCGCAAGTGCGCCAGTAGCGAACGAAACGCGAACGCTTCAATTTGTGTCTGCAGTGACGTCATGTTGCGCGCGCCGGGACGTACGTTCAAACTGGTACGCGACGATGTGTGACGTTTGGCGCTCGCGCCGGCGCTCTTCTCGCAAAAAAGCGCGTTCGAGCGTTTAACTTTCATTACAACAGCATATCATACGAGTTCGACGCGAGTCACGGCAACCAATCGTCGTCGACATTATAACAAATCACTCACGCAGGGATGGGACTGCGGAACTGCGGGCCAAAAATGGATAGCAACATGGGCAGCACGACAACCGCCTGCACGTAGCTCGCCGTCAACGTCAATACGATGAACGTGGCGAATTTTGTGAAGAATACAATCGTCGCGCCGAGCAAGCACGACGCGGCAGCTACGGTTGATACGCACCCGGCAGTTACCGCACCGCCGACAGCTTGTAGCGCCGAAAGCGCGCGTGCATCTTTGGTCATCGCGGTTCGACGCGTCGCCACGTAACACAGCGTCACGTGCGAAATCGGATCGATGGCCAATCCAACCAAAATTTGCACGCAAATAGCCTCGATGATCCCAAGCGACCATCCTCGGAGGTACATGAACGCGCCAAAGTACATCACGACGGACGCGATGCACCACGTAGCTAACAAGGCGCATCGCAAGTTACCCGTGCACAGGAGCAAAATACAAAGCGCCATCACCATTGAATACGCCACCGTGAGCAACGCGCCTCCTTTTAATTCCGAAACCGTATCCAGCAGCACCCAACTATCGCTCGATTGGAACGCACCGATGGTTTCAGGTGGCCCATCGACGATCCGCGCCGCGAACCAAGACGACCAGAAATCGTGCGCGTGTTTGACATCGAGCGCGTTGCCTTCTCTATTCGTCGTCGTCACGACGCTCACCGCCGAGTACGCCACGCACGCGTCCGCACATTCATCCTTAAATCCAATGATTGAGTGCGTATTCACCTCTCGCATGTACGCCCCGAACGCGTCGCGGAATTCTTCAACGGGCAACGGCAATCCCGCTCGATGCGCGTCGCCGAAACCGCCACCTCGAATCCACGCGTCGACGTCGGAAATCCAACAATTCACCGACGCGTTTGAGCGCACGTACGGAATCATGTCGCTCGACTTGAGCGCGTCGCACAACTCAAGCAAGAACACCTGCGAACGTGGATTGGCGAAATCATACGACGCGTCCGGGACGTCGAGCCACACTGGATCGCCGTCGTAATGGAGCTGCTTATCCGTATTTGCGACCGCCGCGGAGCGTTTGACGTCGACGCCAAACGTAAATTCCACTCGCACCGCGTCTTCGTATCGCGATGAATTGAAACTCCTCGCCGCGGATGTGAACTTATACACCGCGTGGGATTTCGGCCAGAGAGACAACGTGTCATGTCCATTGATGTTGGCGCGCGAGGCGAGCGCGGCGGCGACCGCGACGCCGGCGACGCTCGACGCGACGATGACCCGACGCCATCGAATGGCGCACCCAAAGCATCGCTCGAGTACATTTCGCCGTCTCGGTCGCGCGCGCGCATTCAACACTGGCGCCGACGACGACGCATCGATCCATTCATGAATCAACGGGCGCACTTCTTGACCAAGACGCTCGAGCACGACGGGTGGAAACGGATCGAACACGCTCAACGCGCGTCGATGCGTGAAGAAGCGTTCGAGCGTCCCCACGTCGCCTAAATCAATCGTCGCCGAGCGCTGCGCTCGAGGCGCCCGGCGATGCGGCGGCTCGTCCAGCGTCGGCGGTGCATCTGCGACGCGATTCCTTGCCCTCACGCGACGCTGAACCTTGGCGATGATCACCAACACGCTCGGAATGACGAGTATCGTCACCGCGAGCAAGTATACGATTTGCGTCGCCATGTACATCGCGAAGAGCTTTAACGGGACGATCTTGCTAAAGACGTTGCTTGCAAATGCCACCGCGGTGGTACATGACGTTATACCAATGCTGAAAGTCGAATGTGAGAGGCACGACGTCATGATATCCTCCAATGCGGCGTCGGAATCGTCATTTAGTTCGCGGGTTTTGGACGCCGCGCTCGCGGCTCGCCAGGCGGCGACGATGACGAAGACGTCATCCGCCGCGATGCCGACGGATATAAACACACCCGCAATGTGTATGACGCCAAACCATTCTCGAGCATAGATGAAATAATACGTCGCATGCGTGAGTATCGTCGCACCGACGATGGAAACGGCCGCACCGAGCGCGACGAGCGTCGATTTCGCGTACGCCAGCACGAGCGCCGTCGTCAACGTCAACGCGCCGACCGCCCACATGCAATCCGACGCGAGCTGTTCGTCCACGAGCGCATCGTAGGCTTTATAATGTCGCCACGTCGCGCTCGCGCCGGCATTGCGCATGGACACGTCGTCGTTAAAATGCTCAACCACCGCGCGGCCGACGGATGTGACCCATTCCGCGGCGGCGTCTTCGCCGTCCGACCGCAGACGAAACACCAGTCGTACGCTCGTCGCGTCGCTCGACTCTTCGTTCACGAACGCATCGTTGAGCAGTATACCAAACAGCCCCACGCCCATGGCCTCCAACGGCGCCCACGCAGACCACGCGATGAGCGTACGAATGCCTCGCGCGGCGTCCGCGACGTCCTCGACGTCCGCGTCGCGGCACCCATCCGCGACGTCGTCGAGCCGAACGGGCATTCGCGCGACGGACACCAAATCCTCCGTCGTCACCGCCACAGCGTTCATGAAATCGCACATCCCCACGCGGTCACCAATCATGCACCGAGTGTCCACGTCTGCGCACATCGCGCGCCCGCACGCGTCGCCGAGCGCGTCGCACATGACGCCGTGCGCCGCGACAGCCTCGGCTCGAGACGTCGACCGACCCGCGACAGCGCATTGCTGTCGAATCAACGCCAATCGCCCCGCGCTCACGTCCGCGCGCGCATCACTCAACGCACGAAAACCCTCGAATATTTCGCTCAAACCAATCACCGCGTACGCGTCGACGATGTTAAAGACGCTGAAACATTTCGCCGGTTGACCGTCGACGTCGCGAACGACGCGCTCGAACCCGTCTGATGCTTCAATCATCCGTCGCAGCACGCACGCCTGCCGCATCGCGCGCATCGCGGCATCGGATCTCGCGACATTGGCGTTGACGCTGACGATGACGTGGAATTCATCGAGCCCGCTGTGGCCGTCGACGCCGGATTTACTCGTGAGGCCGAGAATCATTCGATCGAGCGCCGACGACGCCAATCGCGTCGATGGAAATCCGCGCCACGGCGGCGGCGGCGGCGGTCCGGGCGGCGGCGGCGGCGGCGGCGACACATAAATCGGCGTCGGCGGCGTCGATGGCGGCGGCGGCGCGTCGACGGCGAGCGTGCGACGCGATTTCGTCGACGTCGCGACGCGCGGCCGCGCGCCTCGTCGAGCCACCGCGGCGGCGATCGCCTGTGTCGTCCGCGGCGTCCCGCGCGCGCGGTACGATTCCAACGACGTATCAATCGCGAGCGCGACGCGCGCGTGCGTGACGATGCCGGCGATGGCGATGGCGACGGCGACGGAGAGGACGAGGAGCGCGAGGGCGGGCGCGCGGACGACAAAGCGCGCGTACGCGCGCATCGGACGCCACGCGCGCGCGTCGGCGAGGGACGACGCGGGAGGCGATGGTCGGTGCATCGGTGCGCGCGTCGCGGAATTGGTGCGATGGCGTCGGCGTCTGGCGCGGTGGTGGCGCGCGCACGCGTGTGACGATTGGTCGCGACGCGACGGGCGTTGACTGGCAGAAGATGAATGGACATTTTGTGTTTTACAACACCACGGACGCTAGCCACGTTCTCATGTCATCTTTGATGGATGGAATCACGGGTTTTGTGCCGAGGTATGCGTCGAATAGGGCATCGCATAACGCTTGGTCATGAATGATACCGATTGACTGGCCGCGGATGCGCGTCTCGAGCGCGCCGCCGATTTTGGCGTGAAAATCAAGCGACGCACCCTTTTGAAACGTCACGCCGTTAAATAACGCCTCGAATCGGTGCAAACTCTTGGAATTCGCACCGAGCGCGGGACGAATGCGCTCAGCGAGCGCGTCGGCGATTTTATCCCCGCCAACGTCTCGAGCGAAGACGAGGCGAGCCGCGCGTTCGCATCGTCGCAACGCGTCAAACGCGCGTTCCGACTTGGCCATCTCGCCCATCGATGCCCCCGCGCCAAACACCGCACGCATCGCCTCGCGCACATCACGCGTATTCACATATACCCCACACGCGTAGACTTTGATCCCGACACCGGCGATGCGCTTGATCCGCGCGCCTTTCGCCCGCAGCGTCAATAAAGCGTCGCCAAAGCGCGTGGATTCAGGAATCTTCAACCCCGTGCGCGGCTCGGTGACGAATCGCACGACGGTCGCGCTCGACGCGTCATCGCGCATCGATGCAGACATCGACGCGAGCATCGCGCGTCGGGACGTCCGCGGCACCGGCGCGGCGCGAATCACCCGACGATGCGCTTTATCCATCGCCAGCCGCGCGTTCTCGTTCTCTGTCTCGTCGTCGTCTTCATCCTTCGCGACATGTCGCGCGCGTCGACGACGACGCCACGCATCGTTCGCGAACCACGACGCGTCGCGCGCGGCGCCGCGCGTCGTCGTCGCCGGCGCCATGCGACGACGTCTGACGACGACCCGAGGCCTCGAACTTCGCGGGCAGCCTTTCCTAACCCTCGATCGACCAATCATGAACACGCGCAGGGAGGGGGACTCGGTGACGCCACCAGACGACCGAGGGACTCGTGACCGTTCAGGACTCAACGATCATGCGGTGATACATTTCCAGCCGCGCGGGCGTCGCCCCGTCCGTCGTCGTCGTCCCATCCGCCTTAACCACGCACGCCACGCTCACGAAACCATGGGACACCAAGACGTTTGGGCGTCGCACCCGGCGCAATACGGTAAAGGCTCCCGCCGATGGTGCGTACACGCGCGTTCGCTCGTCTCGCGCGCGCGCGCGACGGCGACGGAACGATGGATGGATGGATGGATGGGGCGCGGTGTGGGTGGCGCGCGCGATCGATCGCGTGGCGCGCGCGCGGCGGTCGCGTCGTCGACGCGGGGTGCGACGGCGCGCGACCGGGGCGGGGATTGGCGCGAAGATATCTCTGACGCACGTGTCGAGCGCGCGAGGGCGCGTGCGCGCGATGGGCGCGTTGGAGGCGGGCGGCGGATGGATGTGCGCTAGGGCTTTGCTTGGGGTTTGCGGTCGCGGTCGCGCGCGCCTCGCGCGACGACGTACGGCGGCGACGCTGCGGTGGCGCGCGCGCGCGTGGTGTAGAACGCGTTGACTGACGCGATTGTGTGCGTGTGTGCGCGCGTTTTTCATTCGACAGCCGCGTTTGCGAAAACCAGTGGGCTATCATTCGCAAGTACAACTTGAACATTTGCCGTCAGTGCTTCCGCGAGTACGCCAAGGATATCGGTTTCGTCAAGGTGCGTGCGCGGTTGATGATTGCGCGGCGTGCGCGATGTGCGCACGCGTGCGATATGTGTGCTGTTTTTTCTGCGCGGCGTGCGCGCGCGCGCGCGTGCGTTTTGTCGAACGCGTCGACTGACTTTGGATTTTTTCGCTCGGCGGCGCAGAACAACTAAAAACTTGCGACTCTCGCGATTCCCTTTTAGGTAGCCAACGTAGTCACGTGGTCAGCTCGATGGTGGTCGAGATTAGTTGTTGATGTAATGAGACCCGGAACTATATAACAACGATTGATGAACGCGGCACGAATCTAGAATTGTCGACATTCATGGACGCTCAACCACAAACGCGACGCCGACGCTATTCGTCGTCGACGGCGGCGTACTCGACGCCCTCTACATCCTCGATCACCCAGTCTCGCAAGTTTCTAGACAACACCACCGCATCTGGTGGCTCTATGCGCTTGTAGTAGTTTTTCAACACCTCCCCTTTGACAAATCCAAACCGGTCGTAAAACGCAAACGCCTGCTCGTTGTTCGTCTGCACGTGCAAATACGCATCCTTGATGTACTCATCCCTCGACGCCTCGTTCAACGCGTGCTGCAACAGTCTAGATCCTATTTTCCCATCCCTATACGCCGCATAGACGCCGAGCGTCATGATATACAAGCGCGCACCATCGCCTCGCGGGTCGAGCTCCAACCGACACGCCACGGCGCCGACGACGGCGCCATCCGCGTACGCCAACTGCGTCGTCTTCCCCGCGCGCGAGCAATCCTCATAAAACTTATCCTGCATGATATAGGCGATACACATCATCGACGTCTCGTCAGTCACGCGCCGACGCACCGCGCGCGGCGGCGCACGCATCCTCGTCACCGAAACCGCGCGACAGCCAGTCCCATCGAAGTCAAATCATTCGCGCCTCTCGCCTCGCCGTGCCTCGACGCACCACGTATCGCACGGGGAAAATCACCGAATTCAACTTTCGCAACTCGCGCTCGTTCTCCGCGCACACGTCGCGAAACGTCACGCGCGTGCCCATGGGCGAGGCGCGCACTAGAGTGTGGCGTCCGCAGAGCGCGCCCCTCGCTCCGCGTACATGCGCGCGACACCGCGCGCGACCACGCACGCGCATCGCACGGCGTCGTCTCGCGCGGGGTCCACCGCGTCGTCCTCGAGCGCGCCGCGCGCGATGCGATCGATGCGTCGCGCGGGCGAGGCGCTGACGCGGGCGGTGCAACGTGATTCAAACGCATCCACGGCGCGGCGTTGGGCGTCGTTTTCGACGCGCGCGTCGGCGCTTCGGCAGCCAGAGGACGCGCGGGCGAGCGTGAGTGATGTGGCGAGAGTGCGATTGGAGCGCGCGGCCAAGGCGTTGAAGCTTGAGCGCGAGCAAGGGTGGATTGATGTGCGCGGGCAACGGGCGACGTTTAGCGAATTCGCGAAACGCGAGCTCACGCGGTTATCGGATGCGTTTGAGTCGTCGAGCGCGGAGAAAGCGGAGTGGGAACGCTTGTGTGCGGATAGGTTTGGCGTGTATGCGTCGCTGACGGCGAGCGAGCGCGAAGCGGTGGTACGAGCGGCGGAGGAGTTGCTCGCGGGCGGGACGACGACGGCGTCGGTTACTCGAGGCGGCGAACAGGAGGCGGTGATCGAGGCAGTGCAGACGACGACGCCGACGCCTCAGAAGAAGGCGGGGAAACAGAGTATAATTGAGGGCGACGCGTGGGGGCACGCGCTCGAGCAAGGGCAGATTAGAAGGCGTGAGGTTGAGGCGGTGATGCGCAACGCTGACGGCGCCTCTTCGAGCGGCGACGACGTATTAGGCACGGGCGGAGGCAATCAAGAACAAGGAAGTGGTGCGTGGTTTCAGCTTCGTGCAAGTCGATTGACTGCGAGTGCGTTCAGTAACGCCATCGGGTTCTGGAGGGAAGGTCGAAACGAGCTTTGGGAGGAGAAACTTGGCTTGCGCGAGGGATTTTCTGGCAACGAAGCAACCGAGTGGGGGTCGTCGAGAGAAGACGAAGCTGTTAAAATTTATGAAGCTCTCACGCAAAAGAAAGTTTCTCACTTGTTGTTTCACTTGCTTTCGTCGGATGAAGCTGAACTATGGATTGGGGCGTCGCCTGATGGGTTGATTGGAACCAACGCGGCGGACACCGACGGCGGTCCCGGCGGCGTGTTGGAAGTCAAGTGTCCATTCAATAAAGGCCAACCAATGTCCGCCAAGCCTTACCCTACAGTGCCGTGGTACTACATCCCGCAAGTCCAAGGGTTGATGGCTGTATTCGATCGTCCATGGGTTGATTTGTTTTGTTACACCGTCAACGGAGGATGCGCCGTGTATCGCGTCGAGCGCAACCGCGAGTACTGGGCGTTGATGTACGAGTCTCTGAGCGATTTTTGGTGGCAGCACATCATTCCAGGCAAACATGCTTTGGCAGCGGGGAAAGATTTCGAGCGATATCGACCAAAAGCTGAACATCCGACATGCGCAAAGCTGAAGCAGTGGAGTCGAGACATTTCGAATTCGAGCGTGACGACGTTCATCAGCCCGCGAGAGGTTGAGGAGATTCGTCGCAAGTTGTAATTTGCGTTTTGTAACGTTAAAATAATTATCATGCATCCCAATTGAGTGCATGCTGGTACACCTCCTCGTATGTGCTCACGAAATACACTTCTAAGCCTTCTCGGATGTCTTCAGAAAGCTCGTCGTAGTCCTTCTTGTTTCCCTCCGGAAAGATGAGCGTCTTGACTCCACTTCGACGCGCGGCTATGGTCTTCTCCTTTACGCCCCCGATTGGCAAAACCCGACCAGTGAGAGTCACTTCACCAGTCATAGCTAAATTTGGTTTCACCGGTTTGTTCATGGCCAGCGACATCATGGCCGTAATCATGGTGCAGCCCGCGCTGGGACCATCCTTTGGCGTGGCGCCGGCGGGTACGTGCATGTGCAAAGACGTATTCGCTAAATACGTGTTACCCGGATCTTTCGTTTCAAGAAAGTGTCGCGAAAAGGTGTGCGCGATCGTCGATGATTCCTTCATGACGTCTCCGAGCTGCCCGGTGGTCTTCAATGCGCCCTTGCCTTCGCCTTCGTCGACTGGCGTGCACTCAATGTACAACGTGCTCCCACCCATAGCGGTCCAGGCCAAGCCAGTGACGACACCCGGAGGGGTCACGTCGTAAATTCTATCCGTCGCGAATGGAGGATGGCCGACGTAATCGAACAAGTCACCGACATCGACGGTGATTGACTCGATTGGTTTGCCTTCGCTCTTCGCTCGGGCAACCTTGAGCGCGACTTTACGGTAAATCTTTTCGAGGTGCTTCTGTAAATTACGCACGCCGGCTTCGCGGCAGTAATCGCCAATAAGCTTCGCCATGGCCTCGTCCGTTATGTTAGTTGACACGTCTTTAAGACCGCTCTTCTCCTTTGCAGTTTTTTCCAAGTACGTGCGCGCAATCTGCACCTTTTCATCAGCAATGTATCCTGACAGTCGCACAACTTCCATACGGTCGAGCAAGGGCCCTGGAATGGTGTCCAGCACGTTGGCCGTGCAGATGAATAACACTTTACTCAAGTCCACTGGCACATCGAGGTAGTGGTCTAAGAACGTGCCGTTCTGTTCGGGATCTAAGAGCTCGAGCAATGCGCTCGCCGGATCGCCCTGGTACCCTCGACCAAGCTTGTCGATTTCATCAATGAGCACGACAGGGTTGCACACTCCAGTGGTTTTCAAGCACTGCACCAGCTTCCCGGGCATTGCACCCACATACGTTCGACGGTGGCCTTTAATTTCTGCCACGTCACTCATGCCACCGACCGAGAACCTATAGAACTTGCGATCGAGCGCGGTGGCGATCGATTGCCCAATCGACGTCTTACCAACGCCAGGGGGGCCAACCATGGTGATGATCTTCCCTTGCGTCGAACCCATCAACTGACCGACAGCGATGAACTCCAAAATTCGTTCTTTAACGTCTTCGAGACCATAATGATCCGCATCGAGTACAGTTTGCGCATGCGCGATGTCCAGCTTTTCATCGCCGACGATGCCCCACGGCAACGACGTGAGCCATTCAAGGTAGTTTCGCGTCACGTTGAACTCACTCGACGATGGTTCCAGACCACTTAGCTTTTGAAGTTCCTCATCAATTACCTTCTTTGTCTCTTCAGGCACGCTCGCTCGCTTGGGCTCAAATCTTTTTTCAAACTTTTCGATGAGCGCCGTTTTATCGTCACGCTCCATGCCGAGCTCCTTCTTAATTGACTTGAGCTGTTCCATCAGAAAATACCGGCGCTGGTCACCCGAAATCTTTTCTTCGACCTTTTTACCAATATCCGCCTGAAGCTTGCCAATCTCAACCTCTTTCTTGAGCAACTCGAGAGTGGCGTCTAAGCGCTCCTTGACTGAAAGCGCTTCGAGAATTTCCTGCAACTGCGTGTCGTCAGCGCTGCACATGGAAGCCCCTAAATCTGCGAGCTTGGGTGGATCCTGAAAGTCATTGAAGTTTTGTGCAAAGTATTGCAACGTTTCTTTGTGCAAAGGGTTCGTTTTGAGCAAATCTTTGATCGTGGCGACGACTTCGTTGGTCGTCGCTTTGATGATGTCATCGTTCGCGTCGTACTTTTCATCCTTCAAATGCTCCACCTTTACAACCATAGGATCGCGCTTCATCGTCCCGAGCTTGCGCAAGCGGCGATGTCCAAGTAATAACAACGTCGCTGCTTCCTTTTCGTTGTTCGAATCCGCGGGAATACGCACGATATTATGCACTTGCGCAAACGTCCCGATGTCGTGCATGTGGTCCGCGGGGTCGCGCTCCTCCTCCTCTTCCCCATCGAGTCCCATCGTCGTCGTCGTGCGCGCCTTACTCAACCCAGCAAATACGTCGTCGTCATCGCCCGCGTGTCTGCTTTTCGCCATAGCCGCGATGGCTTCATCGCTACGCTGTAAGAACGCCCCCACGTACGCCTGTCCCCGGTTGCGCATATCCTCCAATTCGGCAATCAACTTTTCATCCGTTATCTTCACCGGCATGATAATCCCAGGCATGAGCGGCCGACGAGGTAATGGCACTGCGAGTACCTGCGGGTGCGAACTCGGATGCCCCGCACTAACCATAATCCCACCGGTACTTGAGCCAGAGTCGACCGACGCGCCCGCCGCGCCATCGCCCTCCGCCCCGCGCACAAACGCGTTGGACCCACGCGCGCGTCGTATATCCCCAGCGCCCAGTTTATCCATCAATGGCGTCGCTAACTTTGCAGAAGTGTTATATAATGCTGTGTATCGTCAACGCGGCGGCACACACGTCAGTCTTTGTGTTCTTTTCGCGTCGTGTTCGCGCGCGCAGGCACCCATAACGCCATCGAATCTTACACGCACCTCCACTCACGCCATCGCGCACGCGCCCTCCGCGCGCGCGAACACACACATTCAGCGCGCCTTCACGCGAGAACACCGTCTGCGCCCACCGTCGACGCGCGTACGCGCGCATAAGGTGCGTCATTTCAGACTCAGTCCAATCGAAGGACAACGAACCACCGCGTGGCGTTCCGTGCGTTCGGCGCGCGCGTCGCGTTCCCGCCGTTCGCGCGCGCGCGTCCCGTCGCGGTCACCGCTCGTGGTGCGTCCGCGTCGTCCGCGTGCGCCGCTCGTCGCTCGCCGCGTCGCGCGGTTGCCTCCGTCGCCGTGCGCGCTAGTGTATGACGTTGACGTCACTTCCCGCCCGCCGCACGCGTCGAACGCACTCGCGATGGATTACGCCGGCCAGCGGCTCGCCGAGCGCGTCGCACAGGTCGTCATGACGGCGTTCACGTGCGCCGGATTCGCGTACGGGTATTACGCCGGGTCGTATCGGGCGATGTTGACGGTGTTCGCGAGCGGGTGCGCGGCGGCAACCGTCGCGAGCGCGCCGGCGTGGGGGGTATATCGTCGACATCCCGTGCGTTGGGCGAGTGCGCCGACGAAAACCAATCGTTAGCTATGTGTGCGTGCGCGCGAGTAGTCGTAGTAGGCGTTGTAATAGCGTATAGATAGTGTTGAGCTCGCGAGCTCGCGACGCGACGGTTTGTTTGCAATCGCCCTCACGCGGGTCGCGATATCACAAAAGTTCTAATCCCTAATACACACACTCACACACCACGCGAACAAACGCACATCATGTCCATCATATCCCAAGTTTCGCGCGTTCATGCTCTAATACTTTTTGCACGCGTTCCTCGGCGCCGGGTGTGGAACCGCATCCTTTCGCGGCGTCGTACTTTGGACCGCTCACTTTCACTTCATCCATAACCACGATGACGTCGGCGTCCCATCGGCAGGGTAATGTTCGTGCCAACGCATCGAAGACGTCCTGCGCCAAGGCGCTGACGTTTTCACCAATGTTATCGGCGGCGACGCGCGCGTGCTTCAACGCGTTGGCAAAGCGTCGCTCGCGTCGCGGATCATCAATGTCTGGTAACTTTCCAATCGCATTCACCTTGGATGCGTCGACTTTGACGTCCTTGGCGTCGGTGACGTTAATGAGCTTCAAATCGTACGAGTTTGAGATCTCACCGGGCGTGCGGACGGCGAGCATCGAGGTCGATGCGTCGTAGGCGAAGATTTCGCCTTGAAATTCGCCACCGCTCGCGAGCGTGCCGGTGACGGATGCGCCGGGGGTGTAGTCTACCATCGTGCGCGTGTGATCGGAGGTGAGATGGACGATGGGACGGTGCGTGCGACGCCGCGAGACGGACGCCTGGCGTGGGCGTTGTGAGGATGAATTGAAATTACTGGAGGGTTTCGGCGTCGGCGGTTTCATGTCGCGCGCGACGTGTTTAATGCGA
>Ga0222714_10001905_pt1 | contig 22985 bp, 37 predicted proteins | sample C33_3DmetaG_FD_165048 | JGI IMG/M metagenome (GOLD analysis project Ga0222714, IMG submission 165048) | Estuarine water microbial communities from San Francisco Bay, California, United States - C33_3D | ecosystem: Environmental > Aquatic > Marine > Unclassified | place: USA: California...
CTTGAAGTGTCTTTCTCAGAGCGGCGTCAAGTTTCTCCATTTTTGTGTCAATGCGATCTTCTGTCTCGCGCATATTGTCTCTTGTATCTTTTTCAACTTCTCTATTCAGTTTTTCCATTTCTCGTATGGAGTCGTCTATACTCTTTTGAATATCTTTTGTGCGTCTGCTCGTGTCTTCTGTAACTTTTTCTATTCGATTTATGTCTGCTCTTAGGTCGTTTTTAATGTCTTTTGTATAACCAATCGCTTCTTCTTGTTTAGTTTCTATAACTTCCATGCGTTGTTCAAAAGCATTGATATCTAAACCAGCGACTTCTTCAATCTTTTGATACATGACAAATCCAGTGTATAGAATACCTATGACAGAACCAAGACCAGCCACCGCAGCGGATATTGTCATTGGCGTCATTTTAATACCAAATAACCTAAACTCTTTGTTTTTGAGATTTTCGATTCCCTCTTCGATCTTCTCTAGCTCTTCGCCTAAGTCTTTATCAGTCATATTATTTTCTCTATTTGTCTTTCTTTTTGCCTTTAATAGCGTCTGCGCCGAAGAATGCAGCTACTAAGGCAGATATCGCTACAAAGTATGTTGGAGCAATGTCACCAATGATATTTGCTGCTTTATCCGCACCAACAAACGATGTAATTAAAATCATTATTGGATATAAAAGCATACCAAACAATGCAAACCATGTCATCTTACGCATTGCGTCGCGTTGAGCGTCAGCGTCTTCTAGTTCTTTTCTTCTGAATTCAAGATGCATTTCCCATTCTTCAGCACTAATGTGACCATCACCATTTGCATCAATACCAGCAACGGCTGAAGCATCAATGGTTTTAACAGGGGCAGGCGCTGCAGGGACAACAGGGGTTTCTTCCGACATTATGCTTTCTCCTTAATTCTCAAACTGTAGTCGTTTGAGCTCTTGTAATTCTCTCTCTAATTTTAATATCTCTAATCTTTTCTTCTGTAACTCTAATTGATATAAAGTGTCACAGTTCACTCGTGACCTTGGTCTAGCGCCAAGTGGTATGACAATTCTTGCATAGACACCAACATCGGTTGTTTCTTGATTAAACATGTTACTGTTATTTGTAATACCTGTAACACCAAACTCCATCTTTGTCGCTGAGTCGATTGAGTTTGAACAATCTAAGTCGCCTGCTCTAAATCTATCTTGGCCATATGTGCCTGGTGACTGAGGAATAGCAAGGTTAAGACTTGCAGATCCTTCAGCAAGAGCAGAAGTACCAATCAATAATAGTATCAGTGCAGCGATATATCTCATTTCTCAACCTTCGAACATATTCGTGAAGATACAAATGTACCTTGACCTTTTAATATTTTAGATGTAGTACATACATAAGTCAATTTGTTTACTATTTTCTTTTGAAAATATATTTTCACTTCTTTTCGTTTTAAATGTGGTAGTTTGAATACTCTATCATATGAACCAAATGGAAGTGGTTTCCACTCACTATCAAATACAGATATTTCATAGTATTCAACATCGTCTCTACGATTCAACAGTTTGATTGTTGTTTCATAGATATCATCTTCAGCTAGTGACAGCTTTAAATACGCTGGTGTCATTTCGTGGGCAGCAGCACTTGAAAAGAACAAAAGTGCTGCTGCTGTTATTACGAATCTCATACTATACCTACCTTACTTTGCGATACACTCCGCAGTTACGAGTGCTGTATATGTACCAGCAGGAAATGGTTTCGTCTGTCCGTAATCTACTTGAGAAGAGATTTTGAACCGAGTTGAACCGGCAACTGTTAAATCATATTCATGTGTGTTATCAAATGTCGTTTTATCAGTGTCATAGTCAGCCATACCAGTATCGGATACTGAAGCAACTTCAACATTGCCTGTAAACGTCAATGTATCAGGTGTTGATGGCGCACTTGAGAAACTATCTGGGTAAGATATCCTACCAAGAAAAGAATCAGCAAGAGCAACATCAAAACGAACGATTGGCTGAACGCCACCGTCTGTAGCAGCAGTGCTAAGTCTGCTTGCAAGTGGTGTACCATATACACCGTTTGTTTCAGTAAAGATTACACATTTAGACTGAACTGTACCTGTGATAGGCGCACTTTCAGCCAATGCAACCGTGGTTATTGTTGATAACAAAAAAGAACTCAATAGAACTCTTTTAAGCATATGTTTTCTCCTATCGGTCATATTGTGACCTTATGATTGTGTTAAACTTCTTATCTTCGGCGAGACTTTTAAACCCTCGCCTATTGTCAGGTAATGTACCATCTTTTAGCTCAACCGTCTCTTCATAGGTGCCACCTTGTATTTCTGTGGCGTAATACGAGTCAAATTGTGGGGCAAGAGCCAACTGATCAAACAACGCAGCTAATCTCGCAGCATCTTGCATCAGAGGGTTATTGTCCTTCGTTAGTTTCTTTCTTTTATCATTATCCTCTAATTCATTATTTTCATCTTTGCGCTTATCGTCTTCTTCATCCACATCAGCCTCTTTTGCAAGCGCATTCTGTACTTCATCAGAATCAAATGGATTCTCAATAATAGGCAATGGTTTATCCTCGACCTCTTGTGGACAGTCTGGATTTGTCTCTGGCCTAATACAATTATCAAATGTAAAACTATACTGAATATTCACATCGCTGACTGATCCTTCACCTTCAGTTGTCAGCGAACCTATACCCCAGAACTTTGCGGGTATATTATTAATTGGTATAGTCTTATCTATCGTTTGACCAGATTTACCATTCCAGTTATCTGTGTTTTCAAATATGTTTCCGTTACCTATAGCATTCTTATTGCTTATCGTCACAGAGAAATCAGCCTCTTTTTCTTTTTCTACTGTGTATTCATATTGAATAAGATTGACTGTCAATCCTACCTCTGGCGGCAGAAACTGTAGCATATCCCATTGAAACCCATTTGCAGCAACATTATTTGTAGTACCGCCAACGGTGTCACATGATGCTGAGTAAGGCAAACAAACCAAGAACAATGCCGCCGCCAATGAGCGTAATCGTACTATCGTCATCCATAACACTCCTTAATGCATCTTCAGGTTTTGGCGCCTGATCTTCATTCTTCTTCCATGCTGCCTTTGCCTCTTGGCCAATCATACCATCAAACGGACATGGTGTACCAGCGTTCATCATAGCGTCAAACACTCGTTTGTCTTGACACATCACAGATACCGCAGCAACCTTCATGCCCATATCGTATAGAGTTTTAGCGTTCTTTAACTTTTCACAATTCATATCACGAACAGTTTTACCGGCCGATAGACCAAGTATTTGCGTCTGAACCGCTCCTGCAACACCAATCGTACACAAGTCTGAATTTGATGAATTGATCGTTGGTGATATCGCTGACGGCGGTGGCGAATTTACCTTAGTCTTTGAAGTTATCGTGCTTTGGTTGTTTGTATTAATAGTACTTTCGTCCGTCGTCTGTGCGTATGCGATTGATGATGCGAAAAGTAATGTAAACAAAACAAATAAAAATCTAGTCATAAAATTAATCCCATAAATTCATTTCTCAGTGCTGTATTTATAAAAAAAATGCCACCGGACTAGGTCCAGTGGCATTAAAACGATAAGTGAGAAAATTACATGATGATTATTTAATGAATGATTTCGTTACTCCTTTCTTCGTTCGAAATACCTTTAGTAAACCAAAACTCTTTAATGAATAATGTCCGAGCTTGAGGATCACAAGTTTCTAAAGTGAAGTTATATGTTTTTAAAAGATATTCATCGATATCTTCTTCAACCATTTCTTCTAGAGTCATATTATACGTTCCAGTTTGGTTTCCAGTTTAGAGCAGTGTTTACTAGATTTTCAGCCATTTGTTTGGCGTTTTGAAAGTTATGAAAAGAACCGGCATATTCGCCTTCGACCCATGTTTCATATTCATCAAGGTCGTTGTGTACAATGATTACATCTTCGATTAAAGCGTTTGTTGCAATCCATTGTTGTTGAATATCGTTTGCGTTTACATCGATCTTTTTAAAGTTTAACATCAGAAGCGCTCCGTTTCACCAGTTGCCATATCAGTCATTTCAAGAATAACGAAATTGCATGAAGGATTTAAAGTGACTTCGCCTGCCCAACGACAAGCATCATCCCAAGATACAAAACCCATCCTTTCGGTGATGGTCAGACCTTCTAACAAACCAGAAAGAAAGTACTTTTGAAATTTGACTTTACAAGGATAGAAATTGTTAACAAAATCTGGACGGTCGATGCTTTCGAAAAACTCTTCAACCGAAACTTCTTTGCTGTTAACAAAATCTGGACGGTCGATGCTTTCAAAAAACTCTTTAACCGAAACTTCTTTGCTCATTTGTTTTCCTTTCGAATCGTTATATGTAATATAACACGATTCGGTTGAAAATGTCAAGCGTTTAATTTACTGGATTGCCATTAAACCATGTTACTAGTGAATATCGTGTTCCCTTTGTCACTGGATGGACTTTGTGCATATGCCATGAAGGAAAGAATATCAGTGTACCTTTCGTTGGTTTAATTGGGCCATCGGTGCATATGGATGGATAGAATTGAAACTCCCCTCCTTCGAAGTCTTCATTCAACCATAATACCATTGATATTTTTCGTGTCTTACCATACATATGATGTTCTGGCGGTACATCTATAGGTTTAAGTCCATCCCCATCAGTATGATAATCATAATGTCCGCCATCTTTATATCGTCCTAGTTGAAAGGCTTCTGCGCTATCGATATTCAAATTCCAGTTTGTATTTGCATTTATCATATAAGGCAAAAATAATTCATATAACCACTGTTCATCGGTCCAAATGATATCAGTCTTTCGCATTCTTTCATTGTTATGAAAATCTTCCGCGGTTGTGGCAGTTGTCCACTCACGGTCGCCAATCTTCATAATTTTATCAATAATTTCATCACCAATTACATTGGGATAATTCCAGTAGGTGTATACTTCTCTCAATTAGCCTTATCCATAGTTTTGCCTACTTCGCCGCCGGCCATACCGCCTATCGCAGCGCCTGCAATAGTCGCAGCTGTTTTGTACTTTCCTTTAACGGTATTGCCCAATAAACCACCAGCGGTAGCGCCTATCAGCGTACCAGAAGTCTGGTTAGAAAGACAACCGCTAAGTGATAATGCGATTGCAGATAACAATAAGATTTTTTTCATTGATATTAACCTCCAAGGTATTTCATCAGAGCCCACCATGTGTATTGAGCACCGAAGATGTTCATCCAACCAAGAACGAAAATGGCGATCATTGCGCCGCCGAACATATCTGCTTTAGTCATTATATATCTCCAATTATGAACCAAGGATCACAGCGTATGAACGATCTTCTTGAGGCGCAAACGCTTCGATGTAAACATGGTTTTCATCACCAGCTAAGGTGCGGAGGGTATTCACGCAACGAATAACATCTTTCTCAGATGCATCACCTAGAAATGAAGACACTTGAGAAAATTCGTAGTTAGGGTAACTACCACCAGAGATATAGGTGTAGGTGATGCGTGAACCTTCGTCAGGAACTATTACGCCTTCGCAGAGAATCGAATCAATCATGTCATTTCCTTTCGTTTTCATAACTAAAATATAAGCGATTCGCTTAGGATTGTCAAGCCCTACTTAAACAAACATTGTACGCATTTACTTCGTACATGTAAGTTTCATAGAAGTCGCTATCTGTCTCAAAACGAGGGTTCTCACTGCCATAACTAGCAGAATGTTCTTCCCAAACTCTCTCTACTGCTTTCATGCCTTCAAGTATGTCACCACGACCAAATCTTGCAATTTCACCAACTGCTTCGCCGAAAGTCATCTTGATTTGATAGTAGGCAGGAATACGAAACATTTCTTTCTCCGTTCGATTCGTTTTCATATTGTTAATATAAGCGATTCGGTCAGGAATGTCAACACTTTTTTTTAAAAAAATTAAAAAAATTATTCATTAATAAATTCAGATACCGTTGAAATTTCTAAGGGGGTTGTTAGACCAGGACAATGACCACTGTTAGCAAGATTGAAAATTTTAGCTTTCGGACCAGTGAGTGACATTTGATACGCTGTCTCGGAAGTTAATAGAACTGAATGTTCGCCTCGCATTGCTAACACTGGTATCTGTATTTTAAGCCAAAGATCCCACAAAACCAAAGGACCAGTTGTTTCTCCTGCGTTGAATGTAAGACCAGGATCGTAATGATACGTCCAGTCGCCGTTAGGTAATTCTCGCAAGGTATCTCGTGCAAATTTTCGCCAAGATTCGTCTGTAAAGAACCCAAATGTAGAACGCATCTTTCTTATATAAGCGATACCTTCTTCTTCTGTTTTGAAGAATTTCCATACTTTAAAAGCAACATTATGATATCGTAAGGGTTCAAAAGGTACATACGGACCAAAATCATTTAAAATTAATTTGGAAAAAGGCGCTCCTTTCGCAGCAAGACGTAATCCTAACGATCCACCCATTGAAGTGCCCATAAAAATGACTTCCTGTGCTTTTATAAGAGAAATCAGATGAGCACAAACTGTTTCATAAAGATCATAACCATATAAGTCTTTGTTGCGTATCCAAGTACTATCTCCTCGTCCAGGCATATCGACAGCAATTACTCGGTGTCCACGAGCAGCGAGTTCATCGGCCAAAGTATCAAAGTCACTCTTAATACGGGAACGACCATGAACACAAATCAGAACCTTGGAAGAGTCTTGTGGTCCCCAGTCTCGGTAAGCTACTTTATGTAGCTGGCCCTCGGTCATCATTTCAAAACTTTTATCAGTAAAATTCGTCATGACGACTCGTATTTTACGATTTTATCTAACTCTTTTACCAGAGCACGACCTTCGTCGGTGAACAGGATGCCTCTTTTCCATACCCAATGTTCAACAGATTGACGATCATAGAACTTTTCCTCTTGCGTCATCCAACGAAGAGCAGAATAACGGGTGCCGGCAAACTTGGTAAAGACTTCAAGATCGGCGTGCCATTCTTCTAAGGCGCGTTCTTTAGCTGCTTCTTGGTCAGCAATAGACCGTTCTAGGGATTTACATGTATAATCCCAGATTTCCTGTTTTTCAGCAGGAGAGGCGTCATAAAACTTATGATTATGAGGACGAAACCCAAAGGCGCCTTTGAAAAGGTCAGAAAAAGCATCTTCTTTGTAAGTGTACATATCATTTCCTTTCATCATCATAGGTACATATTACAACATAAAAACCATCTTGTCAACCATTTTTTTAAAAAAAATTATTTTTCTTCGGTTTTTGTTTCAGGTTTTGCAGCCTCAGCTGGTTGTATCGCTTTCTCGTAGTATACTATAACTTCTTTTTGCTGGCGAATATATCTTTCAAGTTCTGATACATTCAATGCTAAGTTTTGATATCCAGCAATAGAGAAAGCGACAATGGCTAACTGACCATTCTCGTCTCGGAATTCATTCAAAAACTGTTCAAGATTCGATTCGCTTACAACCCTAATTTCAACATCATATAGTTCAATTGGCTTTATCGGCGCTGCTGGTTGTATTAACTTCTGCTGGTACTCCGTCTTTGTTATCACCTTCGCCGGCAGCGGCTCGCTTCTGAACCACGAGCATCCGCTCACGAGCGTCGTTACCAGTAAGAGACTCAATACGAGCGAAAACTTTGGTAGTTGCATTGTTCATCCTCTCTTGTAAATTATTTGGATCTTTAAGTGCGTCTTTCGATAAATCTTTTTTCGATAAGACTCGTCTTAACTTGTCCTGTTGTTCTGTCGCTTTTGAGAGACTAGTTTGTAGTTCTTTATTTAGTGCTTGTTGTTGCTGTATATCAGCATTCATTTGCTTGATTGTCGCTTGTGACGACTGAACAGCCTCTTCCAACTTTGCTTGGTTCTCAGCATAGATTGCAAGACGCTCTTGTGTATCTTTATAGTACCACCAACCACCAGCACCGACACCGCCAAGTACTGATAAAAGAACGAAAAGTAAAATCATCATTGGCATAGCTTAACTCCTTAATTCCTTATGTCAACCTTACTCTAACCGTACCACCATTATCATAATAGGCTTGACCAATTTGAATACCTGCATCCCTTGCAGCTGCTTCGTTTGTATATGGTCCAGGTAGTTGCCAAGAAGCTCCTGTTTTGATATCATCTTTTTCTTTTGGAGTAAGTTCTATCAATTCAAGTCTTGCAGAAATCGGATTATAACCTATAGAGGGCATTATGTTGTTCTTTCTACTGTTAGAAGGTTATTATTTCCGTCATATGTCATAGCAACAACGGCAACAATACTTCCACCAGAACCACCAAGTCTATATGTGGTGCTAGTAATATTGTTGTTTCCATCATAAGTATTGCTTAAATAATCATACGCTGGAATGCCCATTAGATTGCTAAACCAATTTTCCTCTCCAAATTTTTGTGTTCCTGCCATGCTTAACTCCTTAATCTGCTTTACTTTATACTTCAATCCATGTTATTGCTGTTACAATGCTTTGAATAGTCTGTCCAGAACTTACGCAGATATCTATATGACTTTCTGGGGGAATAGTAAGTTGAAGTTTATCTAAATCAATACCAATATTTCCACCAGCGGGAAGAACAAACTGTGCCATCACGTGCTCGTTTGCAAGAGTATATGTTCCTGTGTTAATATCATGAATAACACAACTATAATCAGCAACCTTAACATAAGAATGTGTTACGCTTTTTGTGCCATTTAGAATCAAATAGACCTGAACAGGGTCGTTTGACTGAACAGCAACATCAAGTCTCTTCATCTTCACTTTTCTAAGATTGATTTTGTTCTGATATATTGTAGAATTCCTCAGACCAATAAGATGGTGAGTTGAACCAGACGATAGAGAAAGTTTTGATATTCCTGTTGCAGTTGTAAATGCGTTATCTACTTCGATGCCCTCTTGTGCTGCCATCATCGAAGCACCAGATGTATGAGCGTCTGTAATGGTTCCAGCACCAAGATTCGCTGCGATATAACCAATTTTAAATGATGGGTTATCTAAATGAACATCTGTGTTTCTATTTGAATAGTGTTCATGGTGAAAAAATATCATGTCGCCAGTTGTTGAATCTTCAATCGCATATCTAATTTCGCCAGCGCCGAGCCATCTATAACTAATCTGGAAAATATTAAGTTTAGAAGGATCAATAGTAACTTTACTTGGACCAGTACCGTCTAACTTGTCAATATTAAAGTCTGTTTGATATGTCCAGTTTGTTGTATGTGCTACACCTGTTTGAAGAACGGCAAGGGTAGCAGTACCAGTGCCACCATATGTAAATGCACCAGCAAGAGTCCCAACTGAGTTAGACAAGAACATTACTTTGTTATCACATTGTTCTACCGTCCATCCAGCAAATGATGCAGCAGCAATAGTAGTGGCTACAACGGTCGTATCAGCAGAAGCAATTGCCACATTTGTTGTTACACCATTCAATGTAATGTTTGCTGTACCAGTGCCACCAGCGGTGATTGTAAACTCGTGAATATGAGCCTTACCACCATTCTGTCTGAGAACACCAAATTGTGTCCCATCGTATCCAATATTTAATGCTTGTTCTTGAGAAAAGAATCCAGCACGAAGAGTCACATTCTCTTGTGGATTTTCAAAAGCAGCAGTAAAGCGACACATTGCGCCTTGACCAGGACGATAACGAAGAAGACGATTTGACCGAATAATACCATAACCATATGCGCCTGTACCAGTATGACACTTGAACAAAGTTCCTGTATTTTGATAGAAACCTGTGCCAAAAGAGAATGTCTGAAACTCTCTTGGGTCAAAACCGTAAAGACTGTCTAACTGAATAATTGGTGTAAGAGGAACAGAGATAGGTTCACCAAAAGCAGAAGTGGCAGTAGCACCAGGCGTGATAATATTACCGTACCTGTCAGATTGCATGTTGACTTCAAATAAAGTTAGATTATGAGGTCCTTTATAGTCTAATGTATCAGTACGAAATTGTGCCATTGTCTATACCCTTTTTTTCTTTCGCTTATTACGCTTCAGAAGTGCTGCTTGTGCTTTCTTAAACACTGGAGGCTCATCTGGGGGTAAACCTCCAATGTTTCCTGAACCAACTGCATTTACAATTTCTTCGAAACGGAGATTTACATCTTCTTCGTTAAGTGTCATAAAATGATTCATGAAGTTTTCTTCTAGTAACTCATCGGGCGTATCTTCTGTATAATTGTGGCCTTCTTTGATTAAATACAAAGCGGCTGCATACGAAGCAAGTCTTGTTTTGCCCGCAGGAAGTTTTTCTATAAGTCTTTTGAGTTTTAAAATCATTATATCGAAAAGACCAAATGCGTCGCGTTCTTCTACACGAGTCAGGTCTTTTCTTTTCTTTAGTATATTACCGCGTTCATCAATGATGCCTAACTTAAACGCATCCCATTCATTAAACGGCGTTGCAAGCCTTTTAATGAATTGATATACCATGAATAAGTCTACTAAAGCCATTTTAAATCTTTCTTAATTTGTCTACAATAAGTGGATCCATAGGTATATCGGAAGACTTCATTATCTTATTTTCATAAGAAATGTTTTCAGCTACATAATTCAATTTTACTAAAAACGGCATTAGAAACATTTCTTGACCTTTTAATTTAAAAAATAACATATCGGTTGTCTTTAATGCAAAACAGTTGTATAATATAATTATGTGATTTAGAATAAGTCTTTCACGCAATTCACCGGTGTTTTCATATCTATTAAAAAGTCTTTTTAAATATTGAAACCTTTTGAGGTCTTCTTCAAATTCTTCCATAGATGTACATTGTGGGTTATCATAAAACTTCGCAGCGTATAACAGAAATGTTTCTTCACTTAATATCATATTAGATAACCCACAATGTCAATTTAATTATGCGGCAACTGTAATTGTCCCAGCAGCAGTACCAATACCAGCACTGTTGGTAGTTGTTGATGTAGAAGCAGTGCCTGTCGCATCGGTAACTGTACCACCGTTAAGAGTGATAGCATTTGCGCCGATTGAAAGAACATCGTTCTCAAGGAATTCAGTTGTCCATGTAGCGGTAAATACGAGTTCGTTCGTGCCTGTGCCAGAAGCATAGTTAAGAGCGAAGTTGGATCCGCCGCCTGAACCATCGTTGGTAACTGTAAGTGTTGGTGTGCCACCAGATGTATCAACAGTTACAGGCTCATTGAAGCGTACACGCACTGAGAATGCGGCTGGTGTAGCAGCACTAACAGATGTAGTGATGAATTCAATTTCTGTAATATCGGCAGCGCCAATGTTTGTTGACAATTTCTTAATTGCAACCAGAACTTCTGGTGTAGCGTTTGCATTACCATTGCCAGAAAGGCCTGGTTCTGCAACCCAACCAGAGGCGTTTGCAAAAACTTGTAACTTTTCTGCGTCTGTAAGCCACTTTGGCTTGGCTTCATCCGCGTCTGTAACTCCCCAGAGTGCCATATCTTATCTCCTTGTTAAAAATGCTTTACAGCTTGGTTTGTTTTATTTATATCTTCTGTTATTTTTATTTTAAGGTTTGTAGTGCCTCTTAACAATCTATGATAAGTGTTAGCCTGTATATAAAAATGGTCGCCAGGTATTACTTTAAAAGGCAATTCATTATCGAATTGAAATAACCAATCATCTCCTTCTAAAACCTCGACATATCTGTTGTGCGAATCTCTATGCCAATCTAGTTCTTTTTCACTATCTTCAACAGAAAATTCTCTTAAAATTATGTTGTCTATTCTTTCTTCGTTATATCTTCGCATTTTTCACACCTACAACAATTACAAACAACAATCATGCCCATAATAGAGTTGTCTCTTTGATGCCGAAATTCTTCTCGGAGTTCATTTCCGCAATGACTTGAATGTCCGCAGTTTTGGCAACCACCAGTATTACCGCTGGTTCCTGTTTGTATTCCACCAGTTACACTCATTTTTTTATGTTTAACATCCTTGGTCCGAAGTGTCGGGTATCATATTTTCGTCTTCTTTAAAAAATGTTCTATTCTTTAGATGTTGTTCTAATATAGCTTCTTTTGATTGGCCAAAATATGCAACGGCTAAATGGTTTTTAATAAGTTGTTCATTTACAGTTGATTTAATCGTAACCTTTTCATATTCATATTCAATAGGAAACTCTCCTAAAATTCTACCAAATTTACCAGTTGCATCTTTTCTTGTTTTCAAAGTTTGAAACGAACCAACAGGCAATTGTTCTTCAACAAAATGTTTGGCCATTAAACCGAATCGTTTTTCTGTCAAATCTTTAGTTCTAGATTCTGGTGTGTCTACGCCATATAGACGTATTCTTTGATTTGATAAAACAACATCGAAACCAAGATCAATGTCAACATCTACCGTGTCACCATCGACCACTTTAAGAATTTTACATCTATACTCATACATTTTACCACCATGCTCCTGGGTTATCAACTTGCATACCTAATGATTTTGCATATCGTGGTAAACGACAGGCCCAATAAGATGCTGTTGTCTTATCGTTGCGAGTGTCACATTGATGCCTTGCGGCAAAAGACTTTCTCGCTGCTGGGTTATTTATCTTCGCTTTTAGACCAGTTGTATCACCCCAAGTAACTTTCTTGACGTTGCCAGTTGATGGGTCTTTCACAAACACATAAAACTTCTTTGGGCCACCGCGCTTAGGTTTACCAAGTTCTACTTTCTCGTCTTCTTCAATTAGAGGACAATCAAGAGGTACTTCTTGGCCTTCATAAAAAGCAAACTCACCAAGGTCTGTGTCTAAAATCTGAGCATCAAGCGTCGATACTTTTAGTGTACCGTCTTTGTAAGCCTGCCTTGCTTCACGAAAGAATGCAAAATAACTTTCTGATAGAGGTCGATATACATTGTCTATCAAAGGTATTTCTCTTGCTTCCATGAACGCGAGTGCTTTGCTTACATTTGCATGTTGTTCAAATTTGAACATTGTTTGGCTCCTTAAATATAATATTATTTAGGTTTAAAATAGTAAACCTTATCAGTACCATTAGGTTGATATTCATACTGTTGAATTTCATGTATATCCATAAGATTTTTTCGTGTGTGACTTAAAAGTCTAGAATCTTGAGTATTATTACTTAGATTAAATCCTTGTATGACAACAAGAGGTATTCCTTCAATAGTCTCTCCCATTAAAAGAGTTCCAATGCCGGCTAATTGATCTCCTATATTCATAACATTCCTAAATCCTAATGGTCTACCAGTTTCTAAACACATATTTCTAAATTGATCTTTATGTATTTCGTCGAGAACTTTTACTCCAGAAGAACCTATAGACATTCCCATACCACCGTTTCGCCAACTTCTAATCATAGTGTCATTCAAAATTACTCCAAGTTTCACTTTATAATGTTCTTCTAATTTCACTCTTATTTCTTTAGCAGATTTATCAGGATCTTCTGGAAGTTTTATTGTAATATCACTAGCGTCTGTGTTTTTTATATTATCTCTGTCCAATCCTGCGTGAGGTAATATCATTCCATTCTCTAGTTCAATCAATAACCCGGTGAATGACCAACCTAACAATTTTCCTTGTTGTAAAGTAAGTTCAATATGTCTCGCATCCCTACGAGGATCAAGTAACTTAGCTAATGCTAAAGCCCTCTCACTTGGTACAATTGTTCTCAAATCAACATAACAATTCGGATCCGCTTTAGATACAATTTTTGATGCTATAATAAAAATATCATTTTCTTTTATGGTTTTACCCATCTTTTCGATTGAATCAATAATTATTTGTGCAACATCATCCCCTGGTTCAATTAAAGGAACATCTTTAACAGCAAAGGCGTTAAATGAATCCGTATAACTCACATCAGTCCTTCTATAATCAGGCATCACAAAATTCCTTTCATAATATTTTTTATTACAAATTATTCTTCGTCGTCTTCGTCAATTTCATCTACTGACGGATGTAATTGAAATCCACCATGTACTTTAAGTTCTTCGAAATCATTAGCAAACATAGTGACGCCAAACGCAGCAGTAAACGCTTCGTCCAGGTTTTGTGTTGCGGTTTCTGTGTCTTCTTCTAGTTTCCAAGTGCCGCCTATTCTTTTCTCTATGTAAGGCTTCAACATACTAGCCAATCCCTTTAAAGAGTTAGATGATGCTTTGAGATTCATCTTGTCTTGTTCGTCGTATGCTTTGTATTTAATGCCTTCTTTTTTAACAACAAAAGTGGGGAATCTTCTTTTCTTACCAAATGCTCCACCAGTTGCTACAAAGTTCAAGTCGTCTTTAGGAACTGATTCATAAAGTTCAACTTCTTCTCTTCTTAATCTTTTTGATTGTGAGTATTTTTTCAAAAAGGCGCTAGGGACGCCCTTTAGAAATCTCTTAGTTAAATTGGATGCTTTTTCGTAGTTTGCCTTTGCCTTTTTATATTCTGGACTAGACTTTACATTATCAGGAGTCATGCCTGTAGGGCCTCTTAGATGATCAAACTTTTTTAATTCTACTTTTGCATCATCGATTGCTTTATTCAACTGTGTATACATTTTTGCAAATGTTTCATAGTCTTTTCTGTGGTCTTCTGTCGATTCGCCCATGAGTTTCTTAGCAGCCTCTAGACCTTTTTGTGCTCTAGGATTCTTATCTGATAGAACAGCAACATTGCCATTCATAAGATCAGACATATTTACACCTTTGCCTACAGCGTCTAAAAACTTATGAAGTTTGTCTTTTGGATCATAACCATTACCTTCGTAGTTTGCTTTACCACGAAGTTCAACTCTACCTTTTGGTACACTTCTTGGTGCACCTTTCTTGCCAACCTCTTTCATATGTAGAACATATTGGTCTTTATCACGTTCTAACTGAATGGCAATATCTTCGTCAATAGATTCATTAAAGCCTTTATATTTGAGTCTTTTATTCATCAGTTTAACAGCTTCTTCATATGATAAACCTTTTTGAACTAAAACCCAACTCTTTCTGATACCGCCACGAACTTGTCCATCATAATTAGATGCTAATTTAAAAACGGCATAACCACCTTTTTCTTTTGGTAGTCCGTCTAAACTTTTTTCTCGGCCGAACGCATATACTGTGCCTTCTTTATTCTTCGCTTTTGCCGCAGTTTTTGTGTATATACTTGTCTCTTCGCCTAAGAAGTTTTCAAAATCTGCATCTAAACTTTCTTTATGTTGTCTCCATAAATCTGCATCGGCAGTTGTTCTTGTCTTACCACCAGTGATGAAACTGTTTACACGAGCGTAACCCCACTGTTGTTGAGTCGCACCAGGACGATGACCTGATTTCCATGCAGCCATGCCACGGTCATATACTTTTTTTAGAATAGAATATGAGATACCAGACTTCTCTGCTTTCTTTTTAAGACCGGCTTCTGCATTTTCGTTTAATTTTTCGTTTTCATAATATTCAAACATTTCATCGATGATATGAAATAGTTGATCTTCAGTCACAGAAACTTTTTGATTAAAACGAAACCTTTTATCGAATTTCATGTTCTGTTCTTTGCCAAACATCTGATGAAATCTTTTGGTATATTTTGATGGCTTAGTTTCTTTGCTGTCACCAGGCGCATCTTTGTAAGCGTTTGGATCACCAGAATCCATTTCGCCTTGTTTCTGGAACTGTGCGTCTCTCTTTGCCTTTGTAGACTTTGCTAAACCTTTATGATACTTCGCAGGTTGTGTACCTTCACGATCTTTAATATCTTTGTCCTGACTTACTTCGTTTAACCAATTCTCAAAGATAATATCGAAGGCGTCTACATATAGTTCTTCTTTCTTCGAAGACATAAAAGCGCGAAGTCTTTCACGCTCTGCCTTTTGAACCTTAGGCATAAGTCTCTTTGCAATTGTGCTAATCGCAGCTTTTCTCTTTTGAACCAGAGAATCGATACGCGCCTTTTCTCCAGGAGAAAGACTTGCATATGATTTACCTTTTTCTCCAGCAACTCTTTTGCGAATAAATCTAATCGCCATTCGTCTGGATCTTTTTTGTAATTTTTCTTTAGGCGCAAGTTTGCGTTGTGCAATAAGTCTACCGCGACGAATCTTTGCCTTTGATCTACGAATAGCCATTGCTCTCTTACGGCGCTGTGCAAGAGTCAATACTTCTGATAATAGACCTTCTGCCTCTAACTCTTCTGCAATCTGCATACCGTCGCGCACATTGTCTATAATTCTCTGTGCGGAAGATTGTAGTTTACGAGGAAGGCCTTTCTTGAATTCTTCTACATTGTTATCAGCGGCAAGTTCACGCATCTTAGATGCTGACATACCTGATACATCGTCTGCATCAGGATCGCGTTCGCCAGCAGAAACAACTTCGATAGATTCGAAGTTATAATCTTTACCATTGTACTTGGTCAATAATGTTTTAAATTCATTTACACGATCAGAACCGACCACAAGAATAATCTTCTTATGCATACCTTGTAGTTCTTGCATTGCCTGCATGATAGTCTTTGCTCTTGACTCTGTAACAATGTTACCAAAAGCCTTCTTCGCTAAACGAATTTTTGTTTTATAAGGAAGAGGGTTCTTTTTTGAATCAAAAGAATGTGTGAGAAATACATGAGGCATTGCTGCATTTTGTCTAGCAACAGCCATTACCTTATCGACCAACTTTTCATGGCCGATTGTCATGGGATTCATTCTACCCCATGTAAACACACCTACATCAGATTTTGCTTCGTTTAATTTAGGATTTAATTCGATTGTGTTCTTAACAAGTGCAACTTGTTTCTTCGAATCTTTTTTATCTTCTTTCTTGTCCATATCTCTCTCCTGAGGGTTGCCTTGGCCTAACTTGGAGAAGTTAGTCTATTTGAACATATTTATATAAGCGTCACTTTGCTTCTGCTGGTACTGGCGCTGATGCCTTTTCTTTAGCTGCTTCTAAAAGAAGTAATGCCGCTGCTTTGCGTGCTTCCTCTTCTGCTGCTGCCTTTTTAGCGGCTTCTTCTTCAGCAGCTTTGCGTGCTGCTTCTTCTGCCGCTTTCTTTGCAGCGGCCTCTTCAGCTGCTTTACGCGCTGCTTCTTCAGCTGCTTTCTTGTCAGCGATTACTTTTGCATTTAGTGCTTTAATCTCGTTTGCTTCTTTACTTGAACCAAATATACCAAGACGCTTTGATACTACTTCAGGAAGTATGCCTTTTGCTGCACAGGCTCTTGCATCTTCCATTGTACCAAATGCATACACTTTGCCGCCACTGTGGAACTGACCTTTTTCATCATAACCACAATCATTGCTTACAGTCGCATAACCTACACTACCGGCTGCGACAACTGCTACTGCGGCGATACCAATAATTGCAAATTTTTTCATTTTATTTCTCCTCATTTTTGCCAACCCTTTTTGATTTCTGTAGAGAAGTTGGCATAACTAAATTGTAGCCTATCAACCAATTTGACGGCATTACCTTTAATTCTATCAACTGCAACAAATCCTTCTTGACCAGTTACCTTGTAACCTTTGTCTGTCAGAAGTAATGTGTTGATAGTTTTCGCTTGATCCATTTTCTTTATGATAATAAGTTTTGCTTCAACTATCTTATCCATAAGATCAAAGATCAGTTTTATTTTGCGTTTATCTACTGTAGCAAAATATGACATTACACTTTGTTGACGCGCTGATACAGCCGATTTGCCTCTTTCAGTTTTCTTTGATCCTTTTTCTTGTTCAAAGAAATCCATTAGACTTTTAACCAAGTCGTCTGTAAGTTTCGCTGTATTACCCATACGCTGACCTTGACGAACCTTTGAATTCAAGAAGGTCTTTACACGCTGAAGTAATTCATCATTTTCCGATATGCCGTTAAGCGTCTTTCTATCTATCTGTTTAAAAATTTTGCCGGCATCGGAAAGATGTTTGGTGATTTGTTTTGTTTCACTATCTGTAAGAGTGACTTTACCAGATACATCACGGTAGACTGCATCAGTTGACCATACTTTAGTAGAACTGTTTAGACTATCTGCAATAGGTTTTGCAAATGTAGCCTTCATAGTTTCAAAAGAATCACCTGTATATGTAGTGTGCCATACAACACCTATTTCTGAATTTTTAATTTGCTTTCCCAAAGCAGAGTCAGACGGTACAGCATAGACAATGGTATTAGGATGAAAAGTAACATGATCCACACCATCATAATTGATAGACCCGAGATCAGCCTTAGTAAAGAGCAGGTCGCCTTGTACGACTCCTTTAATGCCGAGAGAAGAGAAATGTTTGAGCGCAGTTTTAAGTTTGACTGCCAAATCTCCTTTTGTGTCTGCATCAACATCAGCTTCTGTCTTATATACCTTCGGATTTTTATTAAAAACACCTTTTTTTGCAACGAAAAATTTTCCATCACTTGGATCCACTCCTGCAAATATGGCGGGCGCTCCGTCCCACTTCACTGTTGTATCAATAGCTGATTTTGAATTACCAGCCAACATGTCTCGTAACGCACTTAAGAAGTTAATCGATTGTCGTGCGCCATCAACTCCACCATTTAACACATTGTCTTCAATGTGCTCCATGTGAGTATTCTTTTGTTCTGTAAGATATGAATTAAGTCTAAGCATTTTATGATATCTTTATAAAAGGAGCTGACATTTCTGAATTGGATGATGCATAACTAATAGCTGCACCAATAACTTTTTCGGCATCTTTTTTACCGACAAGTGAGATTAATTGTGCGCCTAAGTATTTACTCAGGTGCCAATCCCAATCTTTTCCACTAATTTCTCCCACAAATTTATTATAACTAAGAGGCCTGGTTTCTATATCTTTGTAGTATTCATAGAATTTCTTGTTTAAACCGTCTCGGTTTTTATCAAACATGATCTTAATCGCTTTAGGATCATCTAAAGATTTACCTGATAATCTTTTGACAATAGCGTTAACAGGACCATGAGATATTTTTCCATGGTTTGCGTACTTACCTTTTATCTCGCCTTGCCAACCAGAACCAACATTGAACGTTCTAAACTGTACTTCTCCTTCATGATATATTAGATAAATGTCTTTAGACGCAAAGAAGCTTCTTCTTCCTGTCGTATACCAAGGATTTTTAATTTCATATGTGCTTCTATCTTTTGTAAGATTTTGTTCTGAAAACTTTGCAGAAGAAGTCTTCTTCAGAGAAACACCAATAATTTGTTTGTCAAAAATTCCTTTGAGTAGAATTGAATTCAACTGAATAATAGAATCAGCGCCAGAGAAATCTTCACTACTACTATTAGACACCATCCAAATATCAGCAGGTGTCCATTTGTTAGGGTTAGAAAATTCACCTTCTATTTTGTTTGCTTTTTTAAATCTGGTTTCGAGTCTGTCTACCCACGAACTACCTCTATGAAACTTATAATTCTTTACACTAGAATATTTTTCATAAAGTTTTTCTGCGGTGACAATGAAACTTTTAATCCAGTCTTCAGGAGGATCATTGATCATCTTGTCAAGAGGTTCAGTAACATCAACGTGTTTATAGGCTCGTTTTAATGAGTCTGCATCATATTTGCCGTTTTCATACCATCTAGCGGCACAATATAAACACTGTGCTGATTCGACAAGTGCTGTCATCGCTGCACCTGCACCTGAACCACCGCCTTTTGTAGATTTAATTAGAATACCTAGACCAGATGGTAATTCGATACCACCAATTGAACTACCAGACATATCTGGATTAAACTTCGCACCAGCAAGAGCATTCTGTATTTTTGCCATTGCATCAGTTCTAGGTTCAGAAGTAACAACGATAACTTTCTTACTGCCTTTATCTTTTAATTCAATATAACCCAATTCAATAAGTTTAGATTTGAGGTCCTGCATTGTTTCAAGGGCCTCTTTCATTGTTATCGCCATAGTTTCCTGCCTAACAAAGTTTTTAAAAGATTTCATTGTTTCCTCGCAATCTGTTGCAAGTATTTATATGAAAGAAAAAGAGCCGTAAACGGGTTACGGCTCTTTCTGAAGGCTCTTTAACTATATAGGATATAAGTTTTATCCTCAAGTCTTGATTACTGAGCTTCGTTTATATTTATATCGGAAACGACATAATCTTGACCATTAGAACACCTAATAAATTTTTTAAGCGCCATTGATTTGTACTCTTCCGCTGTTGCTTGATATGCAAAATATATCATGGCGTCTACTTTAGTGCCATCTTGATATTCTCTAGTTTCTACCGCGCGCCACATAGCCTTTCCCTTTTATCTACTTCTTTAATCCAAGAATATGGAACTCCAGACAACCTTTCTGCGACATAAAGGACATTTTCATAGTCGTACTTAGATCGTCCTTGCTCCATAATGTCTGCTTCTCGTAAAGCATCAATAATGATTTCTTTAATATTCTGTTCCATCATTCTTCTCCCGTCCGACAAGTTATCTATTTATATTCCATTTTTTACATTAGCACGAGAAATCGAAGTTTCAAGTTCTTCAAGTGATTTAGAAATTCTTGTCAATTGATCACGCAAATCATAACAATAAGCGTCCTCAAGATCAGCGTCAAGAGCATATACTACGGCTAGTTTAGAACGAAGAGTTTTCGCCAATGAACTCATTTGCCTTAAATTGACTCTCTTCATTTCTCGGTTATCTGTTTGAATGTTCATTTCGATTCGCTTTCGATTCGTTTTCATAATGTTAATATATGTGATTCGGTTGAAAATGGCAACAAAAAAAGGCACTCGAAAGCGCCTTTTTTCTTTTTAAAACCAATGGGAGGAGGTAACAGAGAAAGTGAGAAAGGAAAAACCTCCTCCCTTAACTGGTTAAGCAGCTGCCGCTAGAGCGCGGTAACCGGCTGCAACTACAGCGCGACTAGGAGTACCTAGGCGATAGAAGTTGCGAGTTTCACCCTTCTTGTTAGTACGAGCATTGCTATAGATAGCATAACCCGTTTGACGAAGTGTGTTGACCATCGCAGTAGGATTGGCGACGCCGAAACGTGCGCGAATCTGCTTTGAAGTCATTTGCTCGCCTGCCTTGAAAGCCTCAAGTACGCGAGAAGTCTTAGATGTAGTCATAATATTATACCTCATTTCAGTTTAAGATTGACAGTCTTGCTGCCTGACACCTTAGTGTTTCGTCCCTACGGACTCATCAGAGGCAGTGAGCAGTTTAATGTCATGCTCAGGACGTTCTACATAAGCTCACCTTTCAACGTATAACATATAGTCCTTGACGTTGCGGCATGTGAGTCGCCATCTCCTTTGTATGATCAAGATGAATTTCTCAATCATTTTTATATATTATCACTCTTTATCATCTTTGTCAAGTGATTTTTCATTTTTTTCCCATATCGTTTTTTTACTAAAACCAGCTTCTAGTTTGTATATCTTATTGCCATCGCCATCATATTCCCATTCCCGATCCGCTGGGTCTAGTTCAATATTGATATGCTTCTTTGACATAATCACTTCCTTTTTAAATTTGGTGACCCCAAGGAGAATCGAACTCCTGTTTCAGCCGTGAAAGGGCCGCGTCCTAACCGCTAGACGATGGGGCCCAAATATGGTGCTGGCACCAAGACTTGAACTCGGGACCTGAGGTTTACAAAACCCCTGCTCTACCAACTGAGCTATACCAGCGTAACTTACTTATTAACTCTGTTTAGAATAATTTTATTGAGAGTTTCCTCCAATTCTCTAATATCATTCACACGAGGATTTTGGGCTACTCTTTTTACAGTTTCCCAATCGAAGACTGGAAATTTGGTCTTCCAAAGATCCATTGCGTCTTTTCGATTCGTTTCATTTAAGTTCATCAACCCCAGTCCTTCTTGTCTCCCATAGACTCATTGTAATCATAACCTGCATGGTAGGCATCAATCTCAGCATTAGTCATTTCTCTAATGCCTTTCATAGTACTGTTGTAGGTATCTCCTACAAAGTAATGAGGATCGCGTACACGGCCGTAGTATGAATCAGCAGAGCCGCGGTCAAAAGGACCTCCATGACGGTCATCGTAGTCAACTCCCTTGTAATCGACCATTTCTTCAACTCCGTTTAAGAAACTGTTGATATCTTCTAAAGATAGTTCTGCGATGTTATCTGCATCAGCCACAGTCAGTAGATATGATGCAATATTCGAAGGAATTTCTTCATGATCTATGTAGTTGTGCATTTATTTCACTTCTCGATTCGTTTTCATATTCTTAATATAATCGATTCGGTCATAAATGTCAACAGAAAAAAGAAAGTTTTTTATTCCTTAACATATCTTTCTAAATTGCCTATGTACTCTACCATAGAATGATCAGAGAAATTATCTATCTTGCCTTTCTTTAGGCCCATCAGCATACCGCGCCAACGATCTTTGACTCTTTGCCATCCTGTCGCATTACGAACATTTCCATATGCGTTCATATAATGTTCTGTACCGTGGTGTCTGTACCCCATAATTCTTAATGGTACACGAGTAACAATATCGTTATTGTTGACCCAGCGATGATGTGTAACTGCCAAACTATCTACATATTTTTTCCAACCTACTCTAGGTGATCCATATGTGTATAGTTCTTCTACTGGTGGAATGCCTTCGTATAAGTGACAACGACTGGCCATAATAGTTGCCATTGCTGCACCTAAACTATGACCACAGAACCACAACTTTTGTTTTGCTGTTACCGCCTGAATATCTTCAAGCACATGTGGCCACAATTCGTCTACCTCTGCCTTAAAGCCACGATGTACACGACTAACTGTTTCTGCTACAACTGGTAGTGCCTGTAAGTCTGCTTTGATATCGTTAAATTCTGTTGGTTGTGTGCCTCTACAAGCAATGACGCAATCGTCTTTGTTTTGAAAACGATATGCCTGTGCTCCGGCAAGATTATAGAATTCAATCGCGGTAAAACCAAATTCTTTCACTTTCTTTTTAACGTCTTTAACGTCATCTGAATAAGCAATCGAAGCAAGTTTAGCGAACAATAATGATTTGTCTTTAAAAGAAAGGTCTGAAATTGCCATAACTAGTCTCCCAAAAATTAAGTAAA
>Ga0222714_10001906_pt1 | contig 22982 bp, 28 predicted proteins | sample C33_3DmetaG_FD_165048 | JGI IMG/M metagenome (GOLD analysis project Ga0222714, IMG submission 165048) | Estuarine water microbial communities from San Francisco Bay, California, United States - C33_3D | ecosystem: Environmental > Aquatic > Marine > Unclassified | place: USA: California...
TCTTCAAATCGGGCTTCATATCAAACTTTTCAACATCTTTTTCAGAAGGGTTCTCTGCTCTCAATCCTAACTCATGGAGCCTTCTCATATGTGTCGCAGGGGATATTTTATATTTATTCCAGAGATCATCTTGCAAACTTCTAATATATGCATGGACTTTGGGGAATTCTTTAGGGCTTTGTAATTGAGAGGCTATCTGTCTAGCAGTTTTGGGGGAATATCCCGCCATAATTGCACATTCAGTAGCAGTCATTCTATTTTCTTGAGCCACCAAATGATGAGCAAATTCTACCTGCATGGCAGTAAGCTCATCTCTCATTTCCGCCAATTCTTTATTCAAAACTATCGGGTCGCCTGGACTACGAAACTTCATAGTTATTCTCTATAAAGAACATTTTTATCAAAATCAATGGTAAAAACTTAACAAATTTGAAAAGGTTGCTCCCAAATAGAGTTTGGAAGAACACTCTGTTCTTCGGAAGAACGGTTGGAAGAACCTTTTTTTGAGCTACTATTATTGATTTTATTGGTTAAATCCACTTTGGAAGAACGGAAGAACGGATTTTGAAATATTTTTTTTTTTTTTTTTTATTTTGTGTGAATGGTTCTTCTATAGTAAACTATTCTTCCATTGGCCGTGGTTCGTGGTTCTTCCCCTTTCGACCACAAAGTCCTCCTTTATTTTCCATGGCCAATTCACCCTTGACATTTTAAACATCCCATATCATAATCCCATATAGAAATGGATATAACAATTAAGGTGGATAAGCGGGACGGAACTAGAATATCGCATACCTTTATAGGCGAAAAAGAGGATATCTTAAAACCTATGCAAAAGTACATCAAAGAAAACGAAAACTATCAAATAGATATACTTTTCCAGAACAACGAAGATGTCCAAGTGTTTACCCACGATGAATTGTTTAATCCCTAAAAAGAAAGGTAAGAAAGATGTCAAAGTATAAATACGATCACATCATAAGAAAATTAATTGAATACCATGCCTGGATCCGGGTGCCGTGGTTCGTTCCCCTAGAACAAAAGGAAAAGAAAAATGAGAACTAAAACTTATCCTATCCACTTAAACTACAGAACGCTAAGCTACTTACAAATGGTTTTGCATCAATTCAAACAAGAAGGTTTAAGAGATACAGATCAAAAAAGAAAATGCTACGATAACGCTATGGCCTCTATCCATGAGGGTATTGGCCAAGCGTATAACCATTTTATAGAAAAGAAAACGAAAGTGAGGGTATATAAATGGGAGTAAGAAATCCGGTCTACGAATACACTGAAAAAAGATCTTCGGAAAGATATAGAACAGATCAGATCAAAAGAAAAAGAGCAAGACAACTAGCTGAGAAACTCATGGGGAAGAATTACTTTACCAATATGCAGGAAGTTATGCTACGATCCGCTATCGAATTATCAGAAAGGAAAGATAGATGAGCGAACCATCACTACTAGAAGATTTAAAAAACTTAGTAGAGGCGTATGAGAACAATGAGATAACCTACAAAAAGGTTGTTAAAACATTAAAAGGAATAGTTCAATTTGAAGAAATGATAATCAACAAAACCTATCCCCCCTCTCAAGTTCAAAAAATAATAAGGTCTTTTGAAAAAAAGGAAGAAAAGGAAAAGAAAAATAGGTGGAGAACAATGAAAGAGTTTGAAGAAGAGTTAAAACGAAACCCTTACACCTCTATTTCTGCAAAAGAATTAATGGAGTTAGAAGATGTATAAATACTTAGACATTCCAGGTTGGTTTAATATGCATGATGCATATATGAACTTGGTTAAATACTGTGAGGACGGGGACGATATCGTAGAGATAGGCTGCTTTGCAGGTCGATCAACAAGGTTCTTATGTGATGCCTTAGAACTATCTGGAAAACACGATGTAAAGGTCCATGTAATAGATACTTTTGAGGGTTCGGGTATGGAACACTCCAATGTTAATCTAAATAGCATGTACGACGATTTTATGAGGAATTTAGCAGATCATATTGAACAGGGGAGGGTAATAGTCAATGTTAATAAATCTGATAACAGCAATATTATTAATTCTTTTGCTGATAAATCTATATTTGGGGTAATTGTCGATGGAGCCCATACTATGGAAGCAGTCCAAGATGATATCATTAATTGGTGGCCGAAGATCAAAGATGGTGGCATCATGGTGGGTGATGATGTGGATTGGGAGTCCGTCAAGCAAGGTGCTTTAAGAGGTTTTGGTCACTTTGGAATTACAGAATGGAATATATTAGCGGGGAGAGAAGCATGGTTCGCAAAAGTAAAGAACGACAAAAGCAACGAAATCGGAGACAACCTAAAGTTAATCCCAGGGGTGAACTCCATGAAATCGAATGGCTAGACGCTTACGAAGAAAGCGCTGGTTGGCATAGCATCAAGGACGCACTAAAAATGCGTCCTAAAACTGTTTTATCTGTCGGATATTTAATGTGGAAAGAAAAAAACTTTGTAATTCTTTCTGGTGATATGGACCCAAAGTTAAAACAGATATTAAAAGAAGCAAAAAAATTTGAAGATGTATTGTTTTTAGCTAAGAAATTAGACCTAGATGGCTCCGACTGTGGTCGGTTGACCGTGATCCCTGGGCAGTGGATAAAGTCAAGTAAAATATTTTAATAAATATGTGGCAATCTCATATCGATATTTGATATAATAAAAGTTTACACTTTATTATAACAAGGGAGCAACAAATGTCTGATAAAAATCAAAATACTTTAACGCCAATTCAACTACGTAATCTATACATAGCAAAACTACAAGACAAGATTTGCAAAATCCAAAGACAACTCTCCCGTCCTGGCCATGCGACCTCTGTGGATCAAGAGGAATTAAGAGTCTAGGTCTGGAACAAAAGCTCGTGCATCTAAGATTAAAGCCTTTTCTAATAAAGAATCGACCTGGACAATCGTATTGTCCCAATCTTCTGCAAGGCAACTTGTAGTAGAACCATCTGAAAAAGTTACTCTAACCTTTTCGACTTCCTCTTTTAAGTCCTTATCGTGTTCGGTCAATCGTTGGACTGACATCACGATTTTATTTTTTATCTCGTTCAACATATCGTTGTCCTGTATAAGCGGGAGATCGAAACAGGGTAACACTCCCGCTCATCTATATATTTATATAGATTTTTAGGACAAAATAAATCAAAAAAAGTCAAGAGGAATTTAATAGGGAATTAATTCCTATCGAACCCGGAAACTATTCTCGGGAAACTTTTTTTATAGATCGACGATCTATCTCTTGTTTTACTTGTTTTTCAAGGGTTTTTAACTGCTCAACAGTTAGTTCTTTTAATAAATTTTGTTCCATACTTTCTCCTTTTTGAATCAACGGGTGTTCCTAGCACCCGTTGATCGTTCTTGCGAGAGCTAAAATGGTTCTCATCCTTCTAGCTTTGGGAGGTAGACATCAGAGATGATTACTAATTCTCGCTATCAGTAATCAAGAGAGAGGGTATGTGAGTTGTTATTTGCAAGTAGACACCTTCACTAGATTTTTTAATACACACAATTTCCGAGCCCGAAGCTCTAAAATTTGTTAATAAAAAACTACCCCCTCTCTTCATTACTGAAAAGTTTTCTTTCTTTCGTTTGCAAACTCCAAGATATTATCTAACTCGTGTTGATCGGCCTGCATAATTGCTTTCGCAGCTCTAATACCAGACATTTCGCCTGCTAAAAAAGCTATGTCATACAAATATTCTAGCCAATAGCCTAGGTTAGTTCTTTCGGTAGTGAAGTTAGGATCGGGTTCTACTTTTTTAGTAATCCTTTCTTCAACTTTTTCTAAGATCGTTTCTTTATAATCCATGTCTTTGTTTATCATCTTGCTTCCTTTCTCTTATCGTATTCTTTGTCCACTAACTGAGAAAGGATTCCAGATATCTTTCTGTCTTTCCCTGCTAGCTTTTTTAGTTTCGTATGAGTTTCTACCCTCACGATAACTGATTTATATTTTGTTATGTCTGTCATTACTTTCTCCTAATATAAGATTATATATAATTATTCCTATTATAGATGTCAAGTCTTTTATAAAAATATTTATATTTGCCTGCGACATTTTGTCCAATTGCTTTTTTTATGTTTATGGGATATAATGGGATATAGAAAGGTAGAAATATGGAAAATAAAAAAGAAACTATTGAATTTGGTTGGAAGTATAATGAGCCCTGGAGAAAGGTAATAATAAATAAAACTCCAGATAGTGGAAGATACTTTCTTCAAGTTTATGACTACCATTTCGATGATAAAAAGAACTTGACCAAAAAAGATCTTATCATCAACTCTGTAGTTGAAAGTATCGACATACTTCATAAAGACTAACAAGTCGGGGGCTTAGGCCCCCTTCTTTTTCTTTCCTTCTATTAACCATTCTTTTAATTTTTCCCCTAATGATTGAGAAGCTAAATCAATCTTATTTCTTAGGCTATTGACTATGTTTTCATCGACTGATTTCTCACAGATCAAATCAATATAAGTCACATTATTCTTTTGACCTATTCGATGAGCCCTGTCTTCTGATTGAATTCTTTTTTCTAAATCATAGTTGTTTGAAAAATAAATAACTGTATGTGCCTGGGTCAAGGTCAGTCCATAGCCACCTGTTTGTTGATTGGCTACAAAAAATCGAACGGGACTTTCCGGGTCCTGGAATTTCTTTACAATATCCTGTCGGTCTTTGTCTTTGGTATCACCAAAATAAGTGACCACAGTTTCTTCCCCAAACTTTTTAGATAGAGCTTCTTGAATATCAAAAATACTTTTACGATAGTTTGCCCAGATAATAATCTTACCTTCTACTTCTTCAATTGCATCTAGCATTTCAGATAGTCGATTGTTTTTTAAAGGTATCTGTTGTCCGTCATCCGTGGGCAAATATCCACAAGTAATCTGATGGAGTCGAAGTAGCATGGTCATTGTATTCGTGACCGATAGAGTTTCATTTTCTAATTGTGTAATGGCAAAGGTCGATAGATCATTGTAAGCTTTCTGCTGCTCCACTGTCATTTCGATATATCTTGGTTGATATAATTTAGCTGGAAGATCTAAACAATCTTCTTTTAAAACTCGAAAAGAAAAGGTACCAAGTTTTACCGATAGCTCATCTAAGTTTCTAAATCCAACAATATGAGGGAAGGCATGAGTAGAAGTATGTCGCTTCACTTCAATTGCATACCTAGATTTATACGCATAGTAAGAACTAAATCCTAATAGGTCTTCATCTAAAAAATGACATTGAGAATAAAGATCCAGGGGATTTTTTGTAACGGGAGAACCCGTTAGTATTCTTCGATACTCTGCAAGTTTACAAATCTTTAAAATGTTTTTTGTTCTTTTGGCAGTAGTGCTTTTGATCGTGGTGCTTTCGTCAATGGCCATTAGACTCCTGGTTGTTAGTAAATATTTATCTAAGAATTGAACAGAAGGTAAGTGAGCCAGAGCTTCGACATTCATTAAGAAAATATCTAAGCCATCAAATGTAGTAAAAAGTTTTTTTAAATTTTCCTCATCTTCTTTTTTTCTTGAACTAGGAGCCACCCAGGTGGTGACCCTTGTAGGAATATGATCGGGTAGATGAGCAGGTAATTCCAATCGTTCCCAGTTACGATACACCCCTTTAGGTGCGATGATAACTGCTGCATTTATTTTGCCGGCGTCATAGAGCATGGCAATATTATCAATTAATACTTTTGATTTACCTGTCCCCATTTCCATGAAGTAGGCAAAGTTTGTTTTATCCCAACTACAACCTAATGCTTGTAATTGATGATTAAACGGCTTCGTTTTAAAATTCGGATACATAGTTTTAACTTTCTAATTCCTACTATATAGGAAAACTTATATCGTTGTCAAATCTTTTGCACCACAGAAAGAAGACATGTAGATATTTTCTTTTTCAATTTCTTTATAAATCTTTACAGATGCTATACGACATTCATTTAAAGAGTCATACACTTCGCCCATAGGTATTTGAATACAAGTCCTTTCTATTGGCATAGAAGGATCGTTTATACAAAGCCATATAATCATAATGTATTTCATAGTTGCAAACTCAATTTAAATAATTTAAATATTATAAATATAATTGAGAATGTTAAAACACCTAGATTTATTTAGTGGAATAGGCGGATTTTCTTTAGGATTAGAATCTGCGAAAGTAGCAAAAACAGTTGCATTTTGTGACTTTGATGACTACTGCCAAAAGATTTTAAAAAAGAATTTTCCGAATGTTCCTGTCTATGGAGATGTAAAGGAATTAAATTATGACAAACTTAAAGCAGATGGAATTGATACCATCGACATCATCACAGGAGGCTATCCCTGCCAACCTTTCTCCGTTGCAGGAAATCAAAGAGGCATCGAAGATCCGAGACACGTCTGGCCAGAAATGTTTAGACTTATCAAAGAGCTCCGACCTACTTGGGTTATTGGAGAAAACGTTGGTGGACACATTAAACTCGGTCTCGACTCCGTACTCGAGAACTTGGAGAGTGAAGGCTACTCCGCAAGGACGTTTAGTATTTCAGCTTCTAGCATCGGTGCCAACCACAAAAGAGAAAGAGTCTGGATTGTGGCTTACTCCGAACGTAATGGACTCGCTTCCACCAAGAACGGAAGAGGCATTGAAGAAGCAGTACGAAAAGAACAGGAAGGGCAGAACAACTCACTCAACTCTGAGAGAGCAAGTAGCTTATCCGAAACCAAGTCAGATGTGGCCAACACCGAACGCATGGGACGGACAGAGAGGGCCAAGGAGTCAGAAAAACTTGAAAGAAAAAAATCATCAGATCAATCTGATAACTGCGGTGAAGGATGCGGAAAGTGCGAATCCTGTTCACATGTGGCCAACTCCGACGAGATGCAACGACAGTATCTATGTGGACAAGAGTCCGAACAGACACAAAAGACATTCGAGAGGATTAGCGAGCGAAGTGGAACACAGAATGATGTGGCCGACTCCGAGATCGGCATTCGGAATGAACATGACTCTCAATCAGAACATAGCAAACCTTCGTCACAAGAAATATTTGGAAACGGAAGTAGCATATCAGGAGTCAGCGCCTGGTGGTCAGTTGAACCCGACGTGGGTCGAGTGGCTCATGGGGTACCCAACAGGGTGGACAGACTTAAATGTTTAGGCAATTCTGTTGTACCTCAAATACCTTATGTGATAGGATTATCTTTGAAAAAGATTATAGAAAACAATGAGTAAAGTATACGTGACAACGAATACGAGACTGCCTAATGGTGGGTATCGTGATATTTCTGATGCGGAAAGATTTGGCATTCCTTATGTCATGTTCGAAAACCCCAAACAAATTCAGGTAAATTCCTCACGATTTGTTTTTTCTTGCGAACAAAAATTAAAAGATTTCACTTCAGATGATTATTTATTATTGATGGGGGATCCCGTTTTAATTGGTATTATTTGTGCAGTAGCTGCAAAAAAAACAAATAATAATTTTAAAGTCTTGAAATGGGACAGAGAAAGTAGTATATATATTCCTATAACAATAGAATTAAAATAAGGAGAATAAAATGGGTCTATTAGATAAAGCGTATGAGCAGTCTAAGTTAAATACTTTAGACAGTTCACAAGTCTCTGATGTAGGTGAAGCTTGTAATGAACTAGATGATGTTCGTAAAGCAATCGCTAACAAAGAAGAAGAGATTAAAAAACTCAAAGATAGAGAATATCAATTAGAGAATGAAGTCATTCCTAGTTTCTTTGAGACTGCTGGTGTTTCCTCTATTACATTGATGGATGGTAGTAAAGTTTCTATCAAAGATCAAACCAGGGCAAACATCACAATGGAAAATCAAGATTTCTGTTTTGATTGGCTGAAACAAAAAGGTTTAGATGACATCATTAAAAATGATGTTGTGTTGACATTCGGCCGTGGACAAGATTCCGATGCTACTAATCTTATTGGCGAGCTACAAGATCGTGGTTTATACCCTAGCAATAAGAAGCATGTACCATGGAATACCTTAGCTAAATTAGTAGAAGAGCAGATTGGAAAAGGATCAATGCCATCTGATATTCAAGCTAAGTTCGGGGTGTATGCCCAGAAGAAAGTAAAGATTGATCGTAAATAAAAATAAAAAGGAAAAATAAAAAATGAACAATACAAAAGCAAATGGTGCAGTCACCACAAAGACTGAAAAGCTACCTGCTCTGAACTTCGACAACCTCGAACAGTTCGCAGGTACTGGACTAGATAACATCACAACAGATGATATCGCAACACCAAGATTAAAAGTCTTGGCACAAATGTCTCCAGAGTTAGAACAAATTGAAGGTGCTAAAGCCGGAATGATTTTAAACTCTGTGAGCAAAAAAGTATATTCAGGACAAAACGGAATTAAAGTCGTTGTCTGTGGATATGAAAAAGTATGGTTGGAATGGACAGATAGAGGCAAAGGTGCTTCTGCTCCTGTCAATATCTTTTCAGCGAAAGATAAACCAACTAACGCAGTGCGTGGAGATGACGGAAAATTCCGTCTTGAGAGCGGCAATTATTTAGAAGAATGTGCAAACTTTTATGTACTTCTTTTAAATGGTGGAGTAGCCCCAGAGCCTGCAATCATATCAATGAAAGCAACACAGTTAAAAGCTGCAAGAAGTTGGGCTTATGGTTTAAAGAATGAATTTATTCAAAATCCTAAAACTAAAAAGCTATTCTTAGCACCTTCCTGGTATCGTGTTTATGATCTAACTACAATCAAACAATCTAATGACAAAGGTCATTGGTATGGTTGGGTTGTTAATAAAGGCGATTTCCTAGATAGCGAAGCTACATTTGATATGGCTGCGAACTTCAATGAGTCAATCAGAAAAGGAATTGTTAAACCTAAGTATGATGATGAAGTTGAAACTTCAAATAGCTCTGAGGATATTCCGTTTTAATGAGCGAAAGGGTCTCTAAATTTAAAGAGATCTTCCTTGGTTTGGAGCGTGCCTATGGTACGTTCCAACCTAGTGAGAGCTATCGAGAAGACAATAAAGCAGAGGGTAAATCTTTTATCCATAAGCAACAGATAGCAGAAAGTCTTTGGGAAGATCATCTAAATGGTTCTTGGCCTAGCCTGGGCATTTTCCCTATTAATGATGAGGATAAATGTCGTTGGGGTTGTATTGATATAGATCAATATCCCCTGGATCATGTTAGCATTGTTAGAAAATTAAAAGAAAAAAGTTTACCTTTTATTGTCACTAAATCAAAAAGTGGTGGCGCACATTTATTTTTATTCTTTAAAGAATATGTTCCTGCCGGAGCAGTTCAGAAAAAGATTAGAGAGTTAGCTTCGTTAATGGGCCTTGGTCATTGTGAGGTTTTTCCTAAGCAAGATAAATTAATTAGAGAAGGGATTAATCCTAAAGATTGGGAAGTAGGAAGTTTTTTAAATTTGCCTTACCATAATGGATTTAATTTCTCAGATCGACATGCCTTTAGTGAGGAGGGCAATGCCTTATCCTTAGACGAGTTCTTAAAAGAAGTAGAACAGAAATCTTTAACCTTAGAACAATTAAAAAAATTATCTTTAACAAATGAGGAATCAGAATTTAAAGATGCACCTTTCTGTATTGAAGCATACCTAACAGAAAATAAAAAAGTACAAGCAGGCAGTAGAGATAGTTTCTTATTTCAGTATGCTGTTTACGCAAAGAAAAAATACGGGGAAGATTTTGCAGAAGAAGTACAAAAGTTTCATCACAAATATTTTGAGGACCCCTTATCCCCTAAACAATTAGATAAGATTATTAAACAGGCAGATAAAAAAGATTGGGGCTATAAATGTAAAGATCAGCCGATGTGTTCTTTTTGTAATAAGCCTAAATGTAGAATTAGAAAATATGGTGTAGGTGATAGTAATGTTATTACAGATATTGGTAATGTGGTTCAGCATGGAGATGATGCCGATACTATCTACCACATAACTTTAAATGAAGAACATCGATTAGTTTTAAATGTAGAAGAATTATATGACCAACATAAGTTTAGAAAAAAATGTTTAACAAAGATTGCTTCCATGCCTTCGATGATGAACAGAGATGATTGGGACGCTTTTGTTTTAAATGTGGTATCAAAAGCAGTAAAGGTTGCTCCCGACTTTGAAGTGACACCAGAAGGACAGTTTAAAACTATTCTAACTAAATATATTTCTAACCAAGGTAATGCCATGGAGATACAAGACATTCTCAGTGGTCAGTGTTTCGTGGACGAAGAAGAAAACAAAGTGTACTTCCGGTTAGATCAGCTTCAAGAATTTATGAAGAATAGAAGATACACACAATTAACAGGTATTCAGTTAGGTATTTTCCTAAGAGAATTAGGGGGAGATAGCGCTAAAAGAAAGATTGGTAATAAAAAAGGCCAATTGGTTTGGTGGGTTCCTCACGATAAATTTAATACCAAAGTAGAAATAACACACGAAGAAGAAACAGTAACTTCGGAGCCAATACCATTCTAAATCATGTTTGTAAAATTATAGGTCCGCCAGGGACGGGGAAGACAACGACTCTTCTTAGGTTGGTAGAAGAAAAACTTCAAGATGGACTAGCTCCAGATAGGATTGGCTACTTTTCTTTCACTAAGAAAGCAACGCAAGAAGCAATCGATCGAGCTTGTTCTAAATTTAAATTACCTAGAAAAGATTTAAAATGGTTTAGGACTTTACATAGTTTGGCTTATCAGTTCTTAGGGTGTACTCCTACAGATATAATTCAGAAGTCGGACTTCCAAGATTTTTATAAAGAGTTTGGAGTAGATATTTCTAGGTCAATTAAATCTAATGAAATTGTAATCGGAGAAGAAGACTCAGGCTTACATTTAATTGATTTGTATCGTGTGAAGAATACTTCTTTGTATGAAGAGTTTAGAAAAGCAGGGCATATCAAAGGTGGATTTGAAAAGATACAACGCACCGATAAAGACTATCGTATGTTTAAAAAACAAAGAGGGGTAAAAGATTATACAGATTTAATTACAGAGTTTAACAAGATCGGTTTGACTCCTAATTTAGAAGTTGTAATTATTGATGAAGTCCAGGATCTTAAACCAAATGAATGGCAGATGGTTCACTTGATGATTAATCAAGCTAAAGCAGTTTACTTAGCTGGAGATGATGACCAAGCAATTTATTCTTGGAGTGGTGCAGATGTTTCTAAGCTCATAGATTTAGATTGTCATTTGCAAGTTTTAAATCAATCTTATAGAATACCTAAACGAATATTCGCAAAATCAAATACTATAGTGTCTAGAATTAAAAAAAGAATTTCAAAAGAATGGAAACCTAGAGAAGACTTAGGTCAAGTTCGTAATACTGATTTTGAAAGCATTGATATTCGAAAAGGAGAATGGTTGATCCTTGGAAGAACTAATTACTATATCAATACAATTGCAGAAGAACTAAAAACTAAAGGGTTCTTATTTGAAAAAAATAATTACTTATCTATTAATGTAGATGTTTCAACTGCGTATAGAAGTTGGAAAGCTCTCCAAAGAAAAGAAGAAATTCCTCATGCAGATGTACTAACCATGTATCAGTATATGCCAGTAGGACCAGAAGGTGTTTCAAGAGGAAAGAAAACAATGCCTGGTGCAGATAGAGAAGCAAAGTATTCTTATGAAGTATTATCAAAAGAATGGGGATTAAATACCCCAATCAGTTTACCTTGGGAGGCAGCACTAACTAGAATAAAAGAATATGACAGAATATATATTAGACAAATACTAAATAGCGGGCATGATTTAGACGAGAAAGCTAGTATAAAACTTTCCACAATTCATGGAGCTAAGGGAGGAGAAAGTCAGAATGTTATTTTATTTTCTGATATCTCTAAAAGAATTAATGACAACATGTGGGCTAATAGAGATGATGAGAGAAGGGTCTTCTATGTCGGTATGACTAGAGCAAAAGAAAATTTATTCATTGTCCCCTCTACTTCCCCCTACGAATTTGAGGAGATACTAAGATGATATTTGAACAACAAATGGACTTACTAAAGAAAGACAATAAACCAGAATGGACACGGCCAAGTTTCCCTGATGTAAAAAGAATACAACAAGTTGCTATTGATTTAGAAACTTATGATCCAGAGATTAAGAATCTTGGTGGTGGGTGGGCAACGAACAAAGGTTTCGTTGTTGGTGTAGCTATTTCTTTTGATGGCTTTGATGGATATTTTCCAGTGAAGCACGAAAGAGGGGGCGGTAATTTCCCAGAAGAAGATGTAAAGAATTGGTTAAAAAAATTATTTAAAGAAGACCCAATCGTTATTTGTCACAATGCAGTTTACGATTTAGGTTGGCTTCGAAGATGGGGTGTAGATTGTAATGTAAGTAAAGTGTACGACACATTAGTTGCAGCACCTTTAGTAGATGAAAATAGATTTAGTTATAGCCTAGATAGTTTAGCTAAAGATTACTTAGGGGAAAGAAAACAAGGAAACATTCTTCAAGACTTTGGTAAGGAACATGGATTTAAAGCAATTGAAAATATGCATATGGTTCCAGTGGAGTATGTAGGTATCTATGCAGAACAAGACACAAGATTAACTTTAAAACTTTGGGAAGTATTAAGATTAGAAATACAGAAACAAGGATTGACTGATGTATTTAATTTAGAAACAGATCTACTGCGTTTGCTTTTAGAGATGCGTTGGAAAGGTGTTCGTATTGATTTAGATAAAGCAGAAAAGACAAAGAAGTTTTTTAAATCTGAGGAAGAAAAGATTTATCATAACATTAAAAAAGAAACAGGCATTGATATAGGTGCCTCTGATATTTATGCTGCATCTTCTTTACAAAAGATATTTGATAAGTTAGGTGAGAAATATGAACTCACAGAAATAAACAAACAAGCAAAGATTAGTAATACTTTAATGAGGGAGAGTGAGAATCCTTTAATTCGATCTATCTCTGTAGCTAGAGAATATAATAAAGCACATACAACTTTTATTGATTCCATTATTAAACACCAGGTAGATGGTAGAATTCATGCTGAAATTAATCAGCTCAAAGGAGAGATAGGGGGAACTGTCAGTGGGCGGTTGTCCATGAACAATCCAAACTTACAACAAGTTCCGGCTAGGAATGAGGCAATTGGTCCCAAGATACGATCTTTATTTATTCCTGAAGAAGGGGAGAAATGGGCATCTTTAGATTATTCTCAACAAGAGCCTAGACTCCTTGTACATTATGCCAAAAAACACGATTTAGAGGGCGCTGACACTATGATTAACTTCTTTCGTGAGGGAAAGGACTTCCACCAAGTAACTGCTGAAATGGCAGGAATTTCTAGAAAAGAAGCTAAAACAATTGGTCTAGGTCTTATGTATGGTATGGGCATAGCTAAGTTAGCAGATTCCCTAGACATAAGTCCTGAAGAAGCTAAGGTTTTGAAAACAAAATATAATGATAATGTAAGTTTTTTAAACAATATTATCATTCGTGCAACAAGATACACCGAACAATACGGACACATCAATACCCTGCTAGGAAGAAAATGTCGTTTTGATCTTTGGGAAAATAAAGATTTTTATGACAAAAGAATGATGTCAAAAGAGAACGCCCTAAAGACTTGGGGGTGGAATGAAATTAAAAGAGCAGGAACCTATCGTGCATTGAATAGGTTAATACAAGGTTCAGCAGCAGATCAAACCAAAAAGGCCATGGTGGATCTCTGGAAACAAGTAGGGGTTGTTCCTCTGATTCAAATACATGACGAGCTCAATATTTCTGTAGCCTCCGAGACCCAGGCAAAAGATATTAAAGAGATAATGGAATCTGCTGTTGAACTACATGTTCCTGTCAAATGTGATGTAGAGATAGGGGATAATTGGGGAGATATAAAATGAGAATTATTTATCAAGACGGAAGATTATATGTCAGCTTAACTAAGGATGAGATTCAACAGGCTCAAGATAATATAGGGATGCCATTGGAATTACCTATTGGTCAGTTGAAAATATTTCAAGAGGATATTCACAAAGCAGCGATGTCCCATTGGTCAAAGATAGAAGTGCCTCGCCTCGTAAGAGAACATCAGCGATCTCAAAATAGCACACCTAAAAAAAGAAAATAACATTATATTCCGGGTCATGCCTGTATACACAGAACAAGACTTACAATTTATAAACGGAGAAAAATAATGTTTAACTTAACTACTAAAGCAATGAATCACTTTTTAAACTTCTTTAACAAAGAAGATAAAGATAGAGAAGTAAAAGAATTCTGCCGAGCAGAATATAAAAAAGATTGGTACGCAGCTTATATGACCTTTAAAGAAGAGGGTCAATTTCCTAAATTTTATAGAAGAACTTTATAGGTAAAGGGGCTGACGCCCCTATCCTTATGCTGATTTTGTGGTGTATCTTTTACCATTCCAGGTAAACTCTTTTGCACCTTTGTCTTTAAAGTGTTTGAATGCTTTATTAAAAGACACTCCCCCTTTAGACTCACCTACATTGTAGTTTGTTCCTGAACTTGTTCTAATATTTGATCCTGCATCTGCGGTAGATGATTTAGATTTATCAGTTGGCGCTCCGTAGTAATTTTTATTACTAGATCCACTTGGTTTCATCTTTGATATAGAAGCTAGTTTTAACTCAGCCGCTGACATCTTTTTTAAATCTGCTTCTGTCTTACCTGTCTTTTTTCTAACTTTAGACATGTCTTGATTTACTTTTCTTTGGTTTTTGAAACCAAAAAATTTACCTTTACCAGTAACTGTTTTATCTGAAGAACCTGCTTCTTCCCATTTACCAGTGCTCTTATTGTACTTTTTAGGCATTGTTTACTCCTTTATGCGTTTGCTACTATTTCAGCCAGAGCTTCACAACGCACTGGCGTCTGGGAATGCCACTTAGAATCTTTCATCTCAGCGGACGCTTCCTTTTTATTCCCATTAGATAATGCTGCCCAGAACTTACGGAACTTAGAGACACCATTTTTTCCTAATTGGAAAACCATTTCCACAATAACATGTTCTATTGCTTGTGGCAATCTTCTATCACCTTTGTACAGTTGGCCAATTAATTCTTCCGCCCCTGCGCAGGCTCTGTTTAAATCGATTAAGAATAAATCATCTATTTCATCTTCTGAAATTTTTACACCTTTTTTTAATCTTGCTTTTTCATGTGGTTGTACCAAATGTCCGATACCCACTGTAAGTAGCCCTAAACTATCCTCGTATACAGTCTCTTCTCGGCCCTCATGGTCACGAATCCTAGCCTTCAATTCATCAGTAATTTTAATTGTATTGTTCATTTCTACGCCCCTATTCCCCAATGTTCTTCATGAGGATCTCTTTCCTTTCTTTTATATAAATATGCTCTTATTAAGTTTCTAATATGTATAAATATTCTCATATTATCTGACAGATAATATACCAGTTCCGTAAATGTTGTTAGTCTTTTTTTGAAGATCCCCTAATCTTTTTTCAATCATCCCACCATCGGCAGCATACTGACCTGTAGGTTGTGTTAAAGTTCCTTCCTTAATTCTTTGGATCTCATCTATTGTAATATCAGGACTTAATTGAAACACATCTTTCATTTCATAAATTGATTGAGGATCCATTGATTTAAGTTGTCTCATTTTATTTATACGATCAATATCAGATTGAGAAGCATCAGCATATAAATATGGATCTCCTTTTGGTGAAAGTCTTTCTTTATTTTGGTAATAATAATCATCTTGTTGCATTAGATAAGGTTTTTCTATATCTGGAATCCCATAGCTTTGATTTAATAAAGCTAATCTTAATTGGTCAGGAGTTCTTGCTTGTTGAATAACATTTGGTACTGGAGTGCTTCCAAATGTATTTCCGAAAGAAGCAGGAAGAACACTACTTCCTACTTTTGAAGTAACAGGAGTTGATACTTGTTCTTCAATGGTCACTTGACCAGGCATAGAGGATCCACCATAAGTATAGTAATCCCCAAAAAGATTTTTATAAGGAGTAAGTTTTGCTAGGTTTTGATCTGCTAATTTTGATAAGGCTTCTGCTTGCTTAGCTTCTTGTACGCTTTGTTTGTTCGACATTAATTTATAGTCGCCTTTTAAAAATTCTAAATCTATATCAGATAACTTGTCTATTTTTTGACCTAGATAATCTTTCGCTTGTTTAGCGGAGTTGGTAAACTTTTCATATAGAGCTTTAGCAATTCCCATTACACCAAATTCTCCCGCTCCAATTTTCTGACCTAAAGCAGAACCAATACTTTTTATTCCATAACCAATATCACTACCGATTTCTTTCATAGTAGGGCCATACATTCTGGCTAATCTATTTGCTTCATCAGATAAAGTAGGGCCACCAGGTGTTTTTGATTGATATAAATTAGTTGTGCCAGGAACGATGCTCATCTGTTCCTTTTTAAATTTTTCATATAAGTCTTTTTGTATTTGCCTTCTGTCTAATCTATCAGGAGATATATCTTCTCTTCCCTTAAAAAAATCTTGACGAGTTTGCTCTCTTCTATCCTGAAGTTTTTGCATTCCAGATTTTTCAGCAGCACGGGATCCCCTATAAGCACCCAATGCTTTCATGCTTTGTGCTTCAGCTTCTCTTTTCATTTGTGCTAAACTTGCCATTTTTCTACTATACCTGTCTGTTTCTATCAATCAATGCTAAAGATGGATCTTCTGCTATAAATTCTGCAGCAATCGCTTCTCCAGTAGGTGTTCGTCCTGTTGTTGGTTGTCCTTGGACCGTGGTCACTGGAGCCTGGGCCACTTCCTGTTGAGGAGGGGTTACAGGCTGAGGTTCGACAGGGGTTTTATTTTCTTGCATCTTACTTAATAATTCTTCAAAGCCACCGAAGTCTAGCTCACCATCAAACAATGAGATGTTTCTGTTCTTATTACTTAACTGTTGAATTGTTCGTAAAGCATTTCTATATGTTTCCATAAATTGTTGTCTAACAATTGGGTTTTCCATTTCTCTAGCCTTTTTTAAAAAAATTTCTTTTTGCCCTTTACCTAGTTCAATTGGATCGTATCTACCTGTTAAAATACTATTTTTAGTTGCTTTAGTTGGTAAGCGATCAAACTCTTGTTTAATTTTAGACATACCTATATTAAGTTCCTTAGCTGCGGAATAAAATCTTTCCATATCTTTAAAATATTTAAATCTTCGTTTTTCTGCATAGATATATTCTGAAACAATATCATCTACTGTTGGCACTCCATATCCTAAAGTGCCTGCTTTTGTAATAGCTTTTCCAATAAACGAACCTTCTATGTCTCTTATGTCTTTATTAAATTGAGTAACTTTATATTTGGAGCTTGTAACGGGGTCAACTTCTTGAACTCTAAATCCAAATATACCCCCTATCTCCTCTCCTATTTTGTATGTTCTACTATGTTTATCTGGTTGAGGTTGTGTATCAAAAACATTAACTCCTATTCCATCTTCAGAATAAACCAATCTATTAATTTGATTTAAAGAACCAGGTAAAAATGCATCAAATATATGTGCTAATGATTTAGTTACTTGTGTATCTAAAGAATCAGTTTTTTTATAAATATCTCTTCTCTCTTTTGTTTGGCCTCCTCTTCCTAATAAAGGAGAAACATCCGCTAATTTTTCTGTAAGCATTGCTTCACTTGCAAAAGGAGAAAGAAGTTTTGCAAACCCATTAATTGCTCCTTGAACTATATTTGCTTTAATAGACTCTTCATTTTCATTTTTACCAACTGCAGCCATTACGCCTATTGCTGGAGCTACCATTGTGTCATAAGGAAAAATATAAGATAAATCTCTATATCGATATCCTTTTCCGTCTTCTGTTTTACCTAATGGCTGAAGAAGATTTCCTTCTTGAAACCAAGGAACAAATTCTCTGATAGCTTCAATTGTTTCATCTGTAGCCCCGTATATTCCTTTTGCTAGTTCTACTGCTGCAACTGGAGTTGCCATACCAGTAGTAACCGCACCAGTTATTCTAGCTACTCCTCTAGCTTGTAAAACTTTTGAACCCAATTCTTTTCCTAATTTATATTCGTCTACTCCTCTACCTAAAACATTAGCAGTGGTTCTAATAATTTCAGCAGGGAAAGATACAAAGTTCCCCAAAGGAGCGTAAGCAATATATTTAACTAATTTAGGAACATAGTTGTAATTAGGTACAGTATTTTTAACTATATTAGCAGAAACAACATCTAAAAATTTTTTTCTAGATTCAACTAAATCAATAACTCCATCTTTTTTAACTAAATCATTTACTTCATCTATGTTTCTACCTAATAATTTTTTAATTGTTTCATTAGCTTTAACGTCTCCAGCTTCCCATCTTTTAATTAGGTTATTAAAAACATCTGCATCTATTGCTTTGTTATATTTCAATAGTTCTGCTTCAAAGGAAGCAATTTTCCATATGTCATCTTCTGCCATATAGAAATCTCTAGCACCTTGACTAATAGTTCTGCCCCCTTTTTTAATTGTTTCTTTTAATTTATTAACGCCTTTAAAGGGAGCAACAACTCGGTTAAATAATAAATCAACTGACATATCTCCTGTATCCGCTATCTTTGCTGCGTCTTTAAATAATTTATCTGCTTCATTAGCTACTACAGAAGTATTAATGACTCCTAATTCCTGATACTTTCGATATCTTTTAAATGCTTCTGGATCTAAAACTAATTTTCTTAATCCAGTGCTTTGCCCAGCTCCTAAAGTTTTGTAGGTCGAAGGAGTAAACACTGTCTTTAAAGCTTCTATTCCATTACCATTCATAGTGGTAAACATTGCACCAGATATAAAGTTTCTTACATGAGTAAAAGGAGAGTAAATTGTTTTCATTTTTTGAGAGATAGATTTAGGAAGCACTAAAGAATATTTATAAAGGTCTAATAGTTTATTTCTTTTTGAGTTTTCCATAAATTCTTCTGCAATTGCTTTAGTTGTAAATTTTCCAGACATATCGTTTGGCAATGATCCGTCGGCAAATTTTAATTCTTGAAGGTCTTCTAGTTTTACTTTAAACGCTTTAGCGGCATCATCTGCACTATTAAACAACCATTTACCATTTCCCGCTTGAGCTATTTCATTATAGGCTCTAGCTTCTTCTAATAGTTTTCCAATTCTTCCCATAGTAATCCCCACATTATATGTAGGATCTTTAATCTCTCCTAATACTCCTCGTAATTCTTTAGGCACTTTTCTTCTAATTAAAGCAGAAGTATCGATCCCTTTCCCTAAATCTAATTTAAATCCAGGAGAATAATTTTGTAGAGAATCAAGTTCGCCCGCTATTAATTTTGATACCTCTTCATCTGCTTGTTTTTCAATTGTATAAACAACATCTTCATTAATAACTTTACTAGATAGTCTAGGATTTCTTGCTACATATTTAGCTAGCTCGCTAGTAATAGTTGTATTATTTTTTTTAGCTAAAACTTCTAGTTTTGCGAGCTCTTCTTTTGAAACTAAATTTTTTAATTTTTGAGGTTTACTCTCTAAATATTCAGCTCTTTTTTGCTTTTTTATATAATCTGTAGCAACATCTACTTCCTCTTTTAGTGGCGCCCAATTTTTAAAAGGATTGTTTCCAAAGAATCTTCCTAGTTGAGCAAACCTTCTCTTTTCAATAGCTGCATATTTTCTTGTAATATATTTTCCTGCGGTATCAGCTATGGTTTTTGACAAAGAAGATAACTCTTCTATTTCTTTTTTGCCTAATCCTGGTGTGCCTTTAGCTTCTTCAATGTATGATTTTAAAGTAGTAGATAAATTAGAAATTTCTGTTTTTACATTATCTAAACCTGTTGTTGTTATTTCTTTTACTACACCATCGGATAATCCAGTAGACCTTAAAGCAGTAAGATATTCTTCTTTACTTCCTCCTTTTAAATAATCATCTACCGCTAAAGCAATTTTATTTATTTGTTCGGGAGTCCTTGCTTTTCTAGCTAATTTATTTGCTACAGTTTTAATTTCATTTTCTATTAAGTCCATGTTCTGTCTAGCAAAGGTTCTATTCGCATTAATTTTCCCCTCCATTAATTTTAATCTTTCAAAGGTTTCTTGAGATAACGCTCCTCTTGGACGGAGATAAGATAAAAACTTATCTACTTTTCTAATAATAGGATCTGAATCAAACAAGGCATCAAAACCTTTCTTTGAAACATTTCCTACAACGCTCATAGTGCCCCCTATCAATTGGCCTATCGCTGCTCCTTCTACTCCACCTTTTAATCTGTTCTTTAATCTTCTAACCGCATCGGCTCTTCCTGATAAGTTTTCATCTCTATCTAAAGCAGTCCAGTTAATTGCTTCTGGAAGAGCATCCCCTAATGTTCCTATTTCTTCATCAACAACAATTGCTTCTCCAATACCTGCTCCACTAGCGCCACCTGCTATAGCTGCGAGTCTTTCACTTCTTTTTATATTTGCGTTAGAAGCATTAATTTGTTTTTCTATTTCAAATTTCTTTTTACCTTTAGCTTTGCTAAATTGATCTTCAAGATCCTCAAGCTTTTTATATTTACCAGCTTTCGCTGCTTTAATTGCTTTTCCTGCAACTTTTCTACCGATATTAAAACCAATCGTTGTTGGAATACCAAAAGAAACTAATGTCTCTACAATTTTACCAACTGTTCTTTGTTCTGCAACTTCTTCAAAAATATTTATTTTATCAAAAGCATCCTCTACTTTTTTTGCAACTTCTGTTCCAAAACCTAAATCAATTAAATCTGCTCCAAGAGAAGCAAACCCTTCTGGAATTTTTAATACACCAGAAGCAATCCCCGCTCCTGTGGCAGTTACCCAATTAGGGGTATCTGTTTCATCTTTAACTTCTTTTTCTTTAGTGCTTTCTTCTGTAAGAGGTTTTGTTTTTTCGGTAGTATCTTTTTTATCTTGAAGCTCTAGATATTTTTTTATTTTACGTAACGCTTCTTGGTTCGTTAATCCGTCTTCTAGTGTGTATTGTTGACCTTCATAAGTATAAACAGCCATACCATGTCCTACTCATTATCTAAAGTCATACCTGTTAAATTAATAGGCGAAGCTCCAGTAGCAACTGCATTTTGATTTGCAATATTTGGTGGGCCTGCTGTGGAAAGTTCATATGCTAATTCATTAACTTTATTTAAATCTACTTTACCTTCCTCATCCCTAATTCTAGTGTCCCATGCTTCGTTATTTACATCTGCTAATATCTGTTGTTTCCAAGCAGTAGCAGTTTCTCTTGGAGTATCTTCAGGACTATATTCTACATATTTTAAAGCATCTTCTGCTAATAATTTCCTTCCCTCTGGAGTATCTGGGTATTTATCTGGGAAAAACTCTTTTAAAGTTTTTTTCATTTCTACTAAATCATTTTCAGTAGACTTACCACTTTCTTTAATAGCTTGTAGTCTTAATTCAAATTCATTTTGTTTTTCTGTAGCTATATCATCTTCCACTTGTTTCAGTGCTAATACATCTATTTCTTTTTGAGCTTGTGTGTCTCTAGCTGCAATATCAGCAAAAGCTTTTAATGGATCTTGCGCAGACTTTGCTACCTTATCTAAGAAATTAGATCCTGCTTGAGACATAAGGTTTAAACCGAACTGTGCCAATTGTAGGAAGCCTTGTGTTCTCATATCATCTTCACCATATTTTGCTAAAATAGATTTATAAAAATCTGATTTGTTTTTAAATCTTTCGAAAGCCATTCTCTCATCAGTCATTTTAATTTCGCCTTCTTTACCACTGCCACCTTTATCTTCCTCTTCATATTCAGAACTAGAAACAGTAACTCCTGTTGATGGTTCTGTAGGTCTTGTATCAGTAGTAGAGTCTTCAGTTAAAACTGGAGGAGGATTATTTTGATCTCTAATTATTTTATCTTCATAAACACCTGTAATAGCTGTTGTTGGCTCTTCCTCTTCTTTTAAAATTTCATAGCCCAAACCTTTTGGTTTAAATAAACCTAATGGATCTCCACCTTTTTTTAAATGTACCACACCACCATTCGCAAATGCAGGAATACCATACATGCGTAGCTGTTCCTTGGTCAGTGGTCGCTGGAAAAGGGGTCTATCTAAGATAGCCATTTAACCCCCAAACAAGGAACTGATTCCACCTAATGTTCCTCCCGCCGAACCATAAGCACCTAAGCCTGCGATACCTAGTCCTAAAACTTGTTGAAGCATTGAAGGAGATGGTTGTTGTGTATATGTAATTTGTGAAGAAGGTACGCCTCTTAAAATATCAGAAGCAAATGCCATTCTCTCATAAGGTTCTTTTTGTTGTGCTAAACTTGTTGCTCTTGCAGCTTCGATTTGCGCTTGACCAGGGACGAATTGTTGGTCGGCTCCGGTATAACCAAACTGTTGTGTTAATTGTCCAAGGCCTAGTAATCGATTGATATCTTCCCCGCCTAGCTGTTGTCCTAATTGACCTAATCCTGCTTGAGCTTGTGCAGCTTGTAATGTTTGTGTACCAAGAGTTCCTAATTGTTGTGCAGTTTGCATTTGCGCTTGTTGCGCTTGTAAATAGTTTCTTGATAGATCTTCAAAGATTCTTTGTGATTTAACCTGAGCTAAGTTTCTAGCTTCTTCCGCTTCACGGACACCGAATCTTGAACCACCAAATGCTCCTGCTGCGACACCTTCGGCTGCAGTTCTTTGGCTTTGCATTGCTGCTTGACGATCTAATTCCGCTAAAGCTTCTTGAGTAACTTGTTGTTGATAAGGATCCATGTAAGTAGAAACTTGTCTTGGATCTAAAGCTTGTTGTGCAGCACCTAATGTTCCCAGACCAGTGCCAATAGTAGTTCCTGCAGCTTGTAGGTAAGGTTGATAAGCACCTAATCCTGCCATCGCAGTAGAGATAGCTTGCTGTTGTTGAGGAGATAATCCTGCTACTTCATAAGCTGGAACGCTTGTGGGTAATTCAGCTAGTCCTTTGACTGCTTCTGTTGTACCTGTCGCAGGTGTTCCAAAAATAG
>Ga0222714_10001907_pt1 | contig 22978 bp, 28 predicted proteins | sample C33_3DmetaG_FD_165048 | JGI IMG/M metagenome (GOLD analysis project Ga0222714, IMG submission 165048) | Estuarine water microbial communities from San Francisco Bay, California, United States - C33_3D | ecosystem: Environmental > Aquatic > Marine > Unclassified | place: USA: California...
CTTTTTTCTATCTAAGACGAGATGTATTTGCTTATGCAAATACATAATTACTAATAATAACAAGAAAGTAAAAAATGAGTCTAAAAGGAAAAGTAAAATGGTTTAATGAAAAAAAAGGTTTTGGTTTCATTGAACGCGAAGACGGAAAAAAAGATGTTTTCGTACATATCTCTGCAGTCCAAGCGGCTGGCTTAGATTACTTAGATGAAGGAAGTTCTATTAATTTTGACGTAGAAGACGGCCCTAAAGGACCTTCTGCAGTAAATCTAAAGCAAGAATAATCCCAATCAAAAATAGTTAGGAGGCCCGTTTTGGGCATACACTACAATTATAAAGCAAAGCGCGGAGAACGTGCGATGCAAAAAGAGCAAAAGCGAAAAGATCGTTTAGCTTCAAAAAAATTGAAACGGGCCCCTCTAACCACCACCACCAGTACATTCGAATCGTCTGCGTCAAGACCAAAAAGAATTGAAATGCATGACATTAGTAAAACGGTCACTTTGGATGATTTGACCAATCCAGATAATTAATTTTTTTTCATTTCTTTTCTAATACAAAAATTCTATTACAGGTTTTGCATGTACCAAAATTTTAATTGGAAATGGAATAATTTAGTTTTTGTAGGAAGATTGCTCACTTCTTCTTTGTTTTTTATGTATGTGGGGTCCTTACCCTTTTTATTAGAAAGCTGGAATTTAACTGCAAGTGCGGCAGGACTTATTCAAACAGCTATCGTTGCAGGTTTTGCCTTATCTTTATTTGTATCTTCTTATTTATGCGATTATTACAATCCTAATAAAATATTAATTTTTTCTGCTATTGGAAATATAGTTGCCGGTTTAATTTTTTATTTGATAGCTAAAGATTTTATCACCGGATTTATTTGCAATTTATTATTAGGTTTATTTCAAGGAGGTATTTATGGGCCTTCGATGATTTTAGTTTCCGAACAATATGAAAAAAAACATAGAGGTTTTGCCATGGGATCTATGCTGGCAGGACAATCTTTTGGATATGCTCTTTCTTTGTCATCTAGCTTTATTTTATCTAATCTTTATTCTCCATCAGTCGCTTTTTTATTTTGTTTAAGCTGTGCTTCTTTAGGAATCATTCCATTTTTTTTAGCACTTAAAAAAGATTTATTTAAAAAATATACATTTGATCATTCCTTAGGTTTTTTTCAATCCAAACAATCTAGTCAAAATAAATTATTAGTAAGTGGTTACACAGCGCATTGTGTAGAATTATTTGGCATGTGGTCTTGGTTGCCAGTATTTTTATCCTTTATACTTATTAAAGATATCATGATTAGTCCTTGGGTATTAGGGGTAATTATTGGACTAATTCTTCATCTATCAGGAATGTTTGCAGGATTAACCGGAGGAATGATGGCTGATCAGTTTGGAAGAAAAAATATTTTAGTTATTTTTGCTTTAGTAAGTTCAATATTATCTTTCCTTATAGGATGGACAACTAACTTACATTGGATAGCTATTTGCATAATATCTATTATTTATAGCTTTTTTACTATTGGAGACTCTGGAGTATTAACGGCCGCCTTATCAGAGAGCACCGAGAGAAATTTTTTAGGTCGAGCTTTAGCGTATCGATCTATCATAGGAATGGGTCTTGGTTCTTTTACACCAGGTATCTTTGGTTTTATTCTGGATTGGACGAATAATCATGAAGCTATTTCACAAGACACCAACTGGATATATGCTTTTTCTTTTTTAGGAGTTGCGGGTTTGATCGCAACAATGTTTGCATACAAAACTGATAAAAAAATAATTGGTTAATTTTTTTAAAAAACCCAATCTCTGCAAGGCCATGATTTATTTGAATAAATTATTTTAAACCGTGCCTAAATAAGCCTTAATTTAAGATAGATATCTCTTCTTTAACCAAGGAATATCTATGAAAAAAATACTAGTACTAATGACTATCTTGTCAGCTTTTGCATTTGGTGCGCATGCAGCAAAGCATGCAAAAGGTGATGTATTAAAAACAGATTATCTAAAACAAGCGGAAGCTCGTTTCGATAGAATGGATGCTGATAAAGATGGGATCTTAACAATTGCTGAAAAAAAAGCTTATAATGCTAAATTGAAAGCAGCAAGAGAAGCTAAAAAATCAAAAGAAGGTAAAAAACCTCAAAGTAAGTAATGGTTTAATTCAGCGGTGTAACCCACCGCTGAAAACATAATTCAAAATTCACTAGCTTTTAAAAACATAGCATGTATTAAGGGGCGCATTATGGATTTAAAATTAAGAAACATCGCTATTATTGCCCATGTCGATCATGGCAAAACTACTTTGCTAGATAACATTATGAAGCAAAGTGGGATGTTTAGAGACAACCAAGCAGTTGCTGAGCGATTAATGGACTCGGGAGATTTAGAAAAAGAAAGAGGAATTACCATTCTTGCCAAACCTACTTCTGTTAAATGGAAAGATGTTCGATTAAATATTATTGATACTCCAGGCCACGCAGATTTTGGTGGAGAAGTTGAGCGTGTGTTAGGAATGACAGATGGAGTTATTTTATTAGTAGATGCCGCAGAAGGACCCATGCCTCAAACAAAATTTGTTTTAGGAAAAGCATTAAAGCAAGGTCTTCGTCCAATCGTAATTATAAATAAAATTGATAGACCCGATGGAAGACCCAAAGAAGTAATTGATGAAGTATTTGATTTGTTTGTATCGTTAGATGCAACAGATGCACAATTAGATTTTCCTATTTTATATGCTTCAGGGAGAGCAGGTTGGTGTGTAAAAGAATTAGAAGATCCAAGAGATAATTTACATCCATTATTAGATTTAATTTTAACACACGTACCAGAGCCAAAAGTGGATCAGGGAAAATCATTTGCAATGTTGGTTACTCTATTGAGTTCAGATTCTTATTTGGGAAGATGTTTAGTGGGTCGAGTTATTCATGGATCCGCAAAAATTAATGACACTGTAAAAGCAATAAATTTAAAGGGCGAACAAGTGGATGAGGGAAGATTAACTAAACTATTTACTTTTGCTGGAACTGAACGAGTTATTGCTGATAAAGTAACAGCAGGCGATATTGTTTGTATTGCTGGATTATCAGACGCATCCGTTGCAGATACTATTTGTGATCCTTCGGTGACAGAGCCTTTACAATCAACTCCTATAGATCCGCCTACCATGGCAGTGACTATTACCGTTAATGACTCACCTTTTGCAGGTAAAGATGGAAAAAAAGTTACCTCTACAGTGATACGTGAGAGATTAATGAAAGAAGCCGAAAGTAACGTTGCTATCACCTTTAAGGAAAATGACGGAAGAGACTCATTTGAAATTGGTGGAAGAGGAGAGTTGCAAATCGGAGTGTTGATTGAAACCATGAGACGTGAAGGTTTTGAATTAACTGTTTCAAGACCTAAAGTTTTGTTCAAAACTGAAAATGGTCAAAAATTAGAACCAATGGAAGAAGTAACCATTGATGTAGATGAAGAATTTGCAAGTAATGTTATTGATAATATGAACCAAAGAAAAGCCGAAATGACAGATATGCGAGACATGGGAGCTGGGAAAAAAAGAATTATTTTTAAAGCACCTTCGCGAGGATTAATTGGTTATCAAAGTAGATTTTTAACAGACACTAAAGGTACAGGGGTATTAAATAGAATTTTCCATTCTTATGGTCTTTTTAAAGGAGAGATTATTGGAAGAAGAAATGGAGCTTTAATTTCTATCGAGACAGGAAAAGCAGTTGCTTTTGCTATCTTTAATTTACAAGATAGAGGCCGAATGTTTATTGAGCATAATACCGATGTTTATATGGGAATGATTGTGGGAGAACATTCTAGAGATAATGATCTAGAAATTAATGTCATGAAGGGCAAAAAACTGACCAATATGAGAGCATCCGGAAGTGATGAGGCTGTTGCATTGGTTCCTCCTGTTAGAATGAGCTTAGAAGAAATGATGGCATATATTAATGAAGATGAATTATTAGAGGTTACTCCTAAGTCTTTACGTTTAAGAAAAAAGTATCTTATCTCTCACGAGCGAAAGCGTTTCGAAAAAACAGCATCATAAAACGTTACCAACATCCCCTGTTTATAATTTAAGAAAATTTAAGAGGATGTTCTTGTTTTGATTCTATAAAGGACTCTTATTAAAACTTGGGATTGCTCTACTTATCCACTTTGTGAATAGTTTATGCGGCTCGTGATAATTTTAATTCACTCCAAATTTGATCCAGAGAGTCAACGAGGTACTTCATTTTTTCATCATCATGGTATGGGGTAGGAGTGAATCTTAATCTTTCAGTTCCCTTTGGAACCGTAGGATAGTTGATGGGTTGCACATAAATAGAAAAATCATTTAATAAAATATCCGATATTTCCTTACACCTTGCTGAATCTTTTACTAAAACTGGAACGATATGACTTGTGTTTTGAATAATAGGTAAATTTTTATCTAGCATAAGCGCTTTAAGCTTCTCAGCTCTTTCATGAAGTTCAATACGTAATGAGTTATTATTCTTTACAACACGAATACTTGCAATAGCTGCCGCTGCAATACTGGGTGGCATTGAAGTGGTAAAAATAAATCCAGGTGCAAAAGATCTAATAACATCAGCTATATTTTTACTAGCTGCAATATACCCTCCCATAATTCCAAAGCCTTTCGCAAGCGTTCCTTCAATAATATCTAGTTCATCCGTAACCCCCATCATTTCTGATAAACCACCACCATGTTCTCCATAAAGACCAACGCCATGAACTTCGTCAAGATAAGTAAGGGCATTATATTTTTTAGATACTTCTATAATTTCTTTGATAGGACACAAATCTCCATCCATAGAATACACAGACTCAAAGGCAACAATTTTAGGATGTTCTTTAGGAGATTGTTTTAATAAATATTCTAAATGATCAACATCATTGTGCTTCCAAATGTGCTTATCTGATTTTCCATTTTTAATTCCCTCAATCATAGAGGCATGATTATTTGCATCTGAATAAACGATACAGTTTGGTAAAAATCTGGAGAGAGTACTTAGTGCACATTCATTAGCAATATAACCTGAAGTAAAAATAAGTGCCGCTTCTTTGTGATGAAATTTGCATAGCTCTCTTTCTAATTCAACGTGATAATTAGAAGTTCCAGATATATTTCTAGTACCACCCGCACCTGCGCCTACAGCTTTTGCAGCATTTACAAATGCGTTGATTACTTCTGGATGTTGACCCATGCCGAGGTAATCGTTGCTACACCATATGGTAACATCCGTTTTGATTCCAAGTTCATTATTAAAAACTGCTTTTGGAAATTCTCCACTTTTACGAGTGATGTTATTAAATACTCGGTACCGACCTTCGCTCCTAAGTTGATTAAGAGCATTTTCAAAAACAGAGTTATAATCAAATTTCATAATTTTTTTTCCAATTTATACTAATACTAGAAGAGATAATCTATTGTACTTTTGGCTTAATAATTTTTCCATTTTCTAGTTTTGGCGGAAAATATTGTTTTCCAGCAGGTGCGTCACTAGAGAACCGGTAAAAAAGAAGAACGCAGGTAAGTAAAAACAAGCTTGCCAAAGATAATTTGATAATTGGCCACTTACCTTCTGATTTTTTAATTACAACTGAGGATATATAAAAAATAAAAAAGGGAGCAATAATGGCAAGAGCTATTAAAATTTTATTTAGCATAAGCTATTCTACTAAGACATTATTTAAAAGCCAAGGCTTGTAGTAATATAAATTTATGATTCGAAAAAAAAAGTTTTCCATTAATGATCTCAAAAAAATTACTACCAGGTTGGAGCGAGTAAGAAAAAAATTAAAAAGTCCCACAGTAGAAAACTTTCAAATTGACTTAGAGTTGATTTCTTTAATTAATGAATTGCAGGCTATTATTCAGTCTTTAAAAAAATAGTTTATTAAGAAGGATTAGCTGGTCCCAGCACAACTCCGTAAAAGATTAAGATGGCCAAATAAGGAACGAGTACTAGGACCAAGGTTAATATAGCAAAAAAAATTGAAAAAATTGTGACATTTATAAAATATTTTTTTCCTTATTTTCTTAGATTTTTTTATAAGAGTTTATGATGAATCAACTTTTGATTGCAAAATTAATGATTTGTTTGAAGATAAGACAGTAGGCTAGCAAGTCCTGCTATGATGATCTGTCCATCAAAAGAAAATAGCATATGCGGATAAACACCTAGCAGCCACCAAATAGCAGAAATAATGATGTACCAGATGATGCTAATTTTGCTGGTTTGAATAATTTGATTCCAGTTAATTTTTTTTGGTTCTTCGCTCATCAAGGAAAATACTAAAGTAATTTAGTGCTTTCGTCATTCCTTTTTCGCGAAGGTGCTATCTATAAATAGCATTACTAAATATCTTAGGCAGCACGTATAAGAAATTATGTCCAAAACAATTAAAATAAACTTATTTAGCTTATCTTGTATAGCTGTTTTATCTGTCGCTATTCATTTTTTTGCTTAATAAAAAATTAATTAGCTGAGACAAGGATAGTCAGTATATCCTTTTTCTTGGCCACCATAAAAAGTGGATCTGTCATATTTATTCAGTTCTGCTTTTTTGCTAATTCGTTCTGGAAGATCAGGATTAGAAATAAACCATCTACCAAACATAATTGCGTCAGCTTTATTTTGTTCTAAAGCTTGTTCAGCTGTTTCAGGAGTGTAACCACCTGCTGAAATAAACACTCCATTAAATTTATTTTTAAATAAATCTGATGTGCAAGGAGCCTTATCATTTAATTTATCATCTCCTCCAGCTGTAGTAGCTCTTGGCTCAATCATGTCGATAAATACTATGCCTCTTTTATTCAACTCTTCAATTAAGTGATCAAATAAAGCTTTAGGATCAGAGTCACTCATGTCATTAAAAGTTCCGTAAGGTGAAAGACGAACTCCTACCTTGTCTTTACCCCAAACATTAATCACAGCGTCCAATACTTCTAAAGGAAACCTAACTCTATCTGCGATCGATCCACCATAATCATCAGTTCTTTGGTTGCTACCGCTTTGAAGAAACTGATCTAGCAAATAACCATTCGCCATGTGCACTTCAACACCATCAAAACCAGCTTCTTTGGCATTAATCGCAGCCATTTTAAAATCTTTTACAATATTTTTGATCTCTGCAACCTCTAAAGCTCGGGGAGTTAGAATCTCTGTTGGTTTCCAATCTGCAGTATAAGTTCCGCTGTTTTTTGCAGCTATAGCAGAGGGTGCAACGGGAAGTTTTCCATCAGGTTGGTGGGAACTGTGAGAAATTCTACCAACGTGCCATAGTTGTAAAAAAATTTTTCCACCTTTTTCATGAACTGCTTTCGTTACTTGTTTCCATCCAGAAACTTGTTCTTTGCTATGAATACCAGGGGTTCCAGGATAGCCCTGTCCTTGTTGAGAAACTTGTGTCGCCTCAGTGATAATCAAACCTGCACTTGCTCGTTGAGCATAATAGGTTGCATTAAGTTCTTGAGGAATATTTCCTGGTTGGGCAGATCTCATCCTTGTTAAAGGAGCCATTATAATTCTATTTTTTAAAGTTACATTTCCTAGTTTTAGTTCTGATAAAAGTTTCATAGTGATTTTCTAAATGATTTGAACAGCTTAAATAGTGATTAATGGCTACAATTCAAGTCTGTTAAAAAAATAATTAAGATAGATACTTTTTAAAAAAATTAATAGTGCGATCCCAAGCTAAGTTTGCTGCTTTCTCATCATAACGAGGAGTGCTGTCATTGTGAAAACCATGATTTACTTTTGGGTACATATGAGCTGTATAATTTTTGTTATGTTTTTTGAGTGCCGCTTCGTAAGCTGGCCAGCCTTCATTGATCCTTTTGTCTAATTCTGCATAATGTAATAATAGTGGAGCTTTAATTTTGGCAACATCTTTCTCAGCAGCTTGTCTTCCATAGAAAGGAACTGATGCAGCAAGCTCAGGATAAGCAACAGCAAGTGCATTGCATACTCCTCCACCATAACAAAAACCAACACAGCCTACTTTGCCCGTAGCGTCTTTGCGTGATTTTAAATACTCAAAGCCTGCAAAAAAATCATTCATAAGCTTAACAGGATCTACTTCACTTTGTAATTGTTTGCCTTTTTCATCATTACCAGGATATCCACCTTTAGAAGTTAAACCATCAGGAGCAAGCGCTATAAAACCAGCTTTGGCAACTCTTCTTGCCACATCTTCTATATATGGATTCAGACCTCTATTTTCATGAACCACTAGGACAGAAGGATTTTTTTCTGACATTTTTTTTGGCATCACCAAATAGCCTTTTACTTTTCCATTTCCTTTGGCAGAAGAATACTCAATATAACTTGCGTTTATACCTGGATCATTAAAGCTTACTTGTTCTGCGTAAGAGTAATTAGGGCTCAAAATGCTTAAAATGGTAGTTGCTGTTAAACCGCCAATTGCAAACTTATTAGCACTACTTAAAAATTCTCTTTTGCTGATTTTGCCGTGGGCATAAAAATCATAAAGATCTAAAAGCTCTTGATCAAAGTCTTTTGCGGTAAGTCTAGTCATAAGTGTATTATTAGAATAGTTCTTAAACTTGTAAAGCGTATTTACTATCTTAAAAAAAAGAGTAATAGAGCCATTAACATTAACTGGTAGGGTAATATGGGAAAAAGCAAAGACGTAAAAAAAGAAAAAAAGAAAGCAAAAAGTACAGCTCCAAAAGTAAGTAAATCTAAAAAGCAGTATTAGTTGTTTTTGAAAAAGGACGTTTAAGTTTAGCTTAGCGTCCTTTTTTATTTTCAATTTATAAAATAATCTATAGATAATAAATATGCTTAAAGAAAATCTCCATTGGATACTTCTCGGAATTGCTGTCGGTATAGCTTTCTATATGGCTGACAAATATATTTTTTAATCCATTTAATGCAGATTGAAATTATCATTAAATTAATTGAGGTAGTGTTTCCTGTTTTTTTTATAATAGGATTGGGTTATTTTTTTGGAAAAAAAAATCCTAATTTTGATAGTAGTATTATTACAGGCTTTGCTGGTACTATAGGAGTTCCTTGTCTTTTGTTTTATTCCTTAACTTTAAATCATTTAGATTTTGATATTTTTATAAAATTTTCTGGAATTACTCTTATTTGTATTGGGCTATTCGCCATAATGGGAATTTTTGTTTTAAGATTATTAAATAGAAATATTTTTAAAGAACTGCCTCCAATTATTCTTCCCAATACTGGTAATATGGGATTTGCTTTTTGTTTATTTGCTTACGGATCTAAAGGATTTTCCATTGCAAGCATTATGGTTGCGGTTAATTGTATACTTCATTTTACAGTGAATATTTTTTTAGCTAAAGGCAAATTTACTTTTGAACCTTTGTTAAAATCTATTCCCTTATATGCAATTTTTATTGCTGCTGTGTTTTTGTATTTTAATATTCCTGTTCCTAAGTTTGTAAGCAATACAACCATGTTAATTTCTTATACGGCTATTGTTTTGATATTAAGTTCCTTGGGAATAGCTCTAAGCACTTTGAAGACTGTTAGTATTTCAAAAACATTAATTATTTCATTTGCAAGATTATTGGGCGGTCCAGCGATTGGGTTTGCTGTCATTAAATTTTTTGGATTAACCGGATATCAAGCAGGAGCTTTATTTATACAGTGTTCAATGCCTGCTGCAGTTCTTACTTATTTATTAGCAAAAATGTATTCTTCAAAAGAGCATGCGGACAATATTGCTAGCGTCATTGCCATGTCTACTGTTATTTCTATTGTTACAGTTCCTATTATTATTTTAATCGCTCTTACTTATTTTGAATAGTTGCTTGCGTAAGCAATTGTAAAAGACCTTTAGTATTCCTTTTTTGAAGTTTTTTTCTGATTTTTTGTTGAAATGTTTTTTTCTTCTTTTTTTTCAAGGATATGTACTGCTAATTTTTAAGCTTTATCGAATGTTTTGGTGCTATTCAAAATTGCTTCTACTTTTTGATAATTTCTGGAAGATAAAGTTTTTTTTGGGTCAAAATAAGCCTTTTCTATTTTGCTTAAATCGTAATTAATTTCTTTTAACAGATCTATTCCCTGATCATAATTTTTTTTTAATGCAAAAGCCAAGCTTCTTAGTTTGATCTCATTTTGTTCAATGGCAATTTTTTTAGAAATAGCGCTTACTTCTCTCAAGTGCTTAAAAGCCTGCTCTTCAATCTTTTTTTCTTTCGATTGAAAAATTTTAGATATAAATTTAAACAAAAAACCTCTCTTTATTACTAAATTATCAAAACTTTACTTGAATGTCTAAAACAAAGACACAATGTATTTGTGTACAAAAAAACCAATCACCAAAAGCACAACACCAATACAATAAATAAGCCAAAAGTTCATTCCCAGACTTTTTGCAAAAAAGAAGGGTAAAAAAAATAAGTATGAAACAGGTACCCCAACCAAAATACTTTTTGCAAAAGTAATAGAGGTTTCGGGGTTTTTGTGCTCAAGATAAGAGAAAATCAAAGCCAAAAGACTTGCGATAGGAAGGGCTATAATAAAACCTGACAACTCTGGTTTTTTCCCAGATAACCAGCTTGCAAAAGCTATTACAACAGATGCTAATAATATTTTAAGAAAAAAAATCATACTTTTGTTCTAGCTTACATTATATAAAATATTAATTAAATGTTCATAAATCAAATAAATAGATAGTTATGAAAACAGCGATAGTTACGCTTTCAGATTCTGGTTATTTTCATCTTTTAGAGGAATTAATTGACTCTATTCATTCGTTTGAAGAAAGTAACAACATTAGTATCTGTGTTTTAGATGCCGGCTTAACAAATGAACAAATTGATAAAATAAAGAACAAGGTTTTTTCAATTGAAAAAGCAAAATGGGACATACCTGTATCTTCATTTAAAGTTCAGGGAAAAGAGTGGTTAAAGAGTCAGGTATCTAGAGCATTTCTTCCTAATTACTTCCCATCTTTTGATAAATATATTTGGATAGACTGTGATGCTTGGGTTCAGTCTTGGTTTGTAATTGATTTGCTAAGTTCAGCTTGTGATCATGGTAAATTAGGAATTGTCAGCATGTCAGATCGACATAATGGAAGGGTTGCTAAAATAAATTGGTTTTTTAAAAATTTGGGTTTTGTAAAATCACAAAATTACAAACACGCAAAATCTTCAGGTTTTTCAGAAGACATTTCTAGGCATATTGCTTTGCAACCTCATTTAAATATTGGAGTTTTTTCATTAGATGGCACATCCCCAACATGGAGGGTTTGGCAAAAAAATTTAGAAAAAGCATTATCGCAAGGAAAAATTTTTGGCTCCGAACAGGTTGCCATGAACGTTTCAGTGTACGTTGATAATATACCAACGGATGTGCTACCTTTTTACTGTAATTGGATACCGTATCCAGCTTCAAACAATACAAAATTTGATACGAAAACTGAAAAGTTTGTTGAAGGTTTCACTCCTCATCATGAAATAGGCATTATTCATTTGGCGGGAGGAATTAAGGTAAAAGATGAAGATATGCGATTTAATAAAAACTTAACAATTAAGATACCCACCACTAATAATAGCTTTGTAGAAAAGAGCTTTAGATTTAATAAAAAAAAATAATTATTTAAAAGATCCTTGAGGCATAAACTTTACTACGTTGCCTCGATAATATTCAAACAAAGAAGGGCTTTCGCGGTAGATGTTAGCGCACGCAAAGTTTTTCTCTTGTTCAGATAATTTAACTTCTGGACCATTCAGATGGTCTAGACATTTAGTCATATACCTTTGACTACGATATTGTTTTTCAATTTGAAGACCCACTAACATGAATAAAGCAATGGCAATTCCAACCCCTGCATAAGATTTTAAAAAATATCCAGCGCATTTGCAGATTTGGGGAGTGTTGCTACTCCAAGGACACTCTTGTTTTTTGATTGCTACTTTTTTTTTCATGTAAAAAAGACTGTAAACTGTTTTATTATTTAAACCAATGAAATTTTGCTTAGAGCTTGAAGAAGTGTTAAATTATTATCAAATTAAAGGAGAAAACAATGACAGCAACTTATAAGTGCCCAAAATGTAATATGGCTGTTAATGCTACGTGCGCTAATTGCAATAATGAGCCACTCGTAAATGATACTTTAGATGTAAATGGAACTAAGGTTCAGATATCCAAATGTCCAAAATGCCAAGGAAAAATTAAATCTCCTATGTGCTGCGGTCAGGATATGACCTGTTCTGCTTAAAGAGTTAATTTCAAAACTGTAGCTTAGTTTTTATTAGTTTTACATTACCAGCTTAATTATTTTCTTGGGGGAGAATATGTCAAACTGGTAAAGTAAAACTAATACTAATTTTTATTCTAAAACTATCTCACTAAGTAATATTATTAATGCAATGCTGCATTGTAGTGAGAGCACGCTATGTAATCTTCAATTTTTTTTTTACAAGTAAATTTTTTATTAAACCGAACTACTGCGACACTTGAGCTTAAACAAAAATATTTTTATGAAAACACAATTCGAACACAAACAATCCTTACATGCCGTTCATGAATACATTAACACCTACATTAAGTTTAGTACCTAATTTTACTATCAATAAACTATTTGATATTTTTAAGAGCACCCTATCGGTGGCAATAACGATGATCGTTATAACCGCAGTTTTATGTTTGCCCTTGATTTTGTTTTTAGCAACCAAAGCTGGCGCATAGTTGATCCATTACTATAGTTTATTTGTATCAACTTCAGCCAATAAGAGTATAGGCATACCTAATCATGCGATTATGTATGATTAGAATGTAAATATGATACCATATAACGAAGAAGAATTAGAGTTTCTAAACAAAGCTTAAATTTTCCCCAACAGCTAACCAAGGATTTATTGTGGAACTACAAACAGGATTGTGGCTACTATGTATAGGCGTTCCTGCAACCTTTTTTTGTATAGCATTTTTAATTTGGTGTGAAGAAAGTAACAATTCAAAAAAATAAAAAACATGTTTCGTATTGAGGTCCTAACTTCAAAAAATTCCCGAACACAAACCATAGCGGAAGACCAATTAAAAAACCTTATATGTGAAAAGCTTATACAGATGTTGAGGGATAAATATCTTCATAGCGTAGCTCTTTCTAAAAGTCCTACGGTAATGTATATTTTTACTTATCAAAGCGATGCGTGATTATTTAGATAAAATACTTTCCCCAAAAAAAATTGAGCAAATTAAAGATTCATTATTATGGATTATTTTTGGGTGTTTAATGATTTGGTGGGCGTATCACCTTTTTTAACAATATGAAAAAATTCTTAGTTTGTATGACCATTTTTTTTTCTTCCTCAGCCACCGTGTTTGCAGAAACTTGCCCAAATTTAATTAAACAAATTGACGAATTACTTGCAGAATCTAAGCAATTAAGCGCTGAACAAATTAAAGAGGTTAAAATTTTAAGAATACAAGGAGAAGAGGCTCACAAAGAAGGAAATAAAGAAGAATGCGAAAAACTTCTTAGTCAGGCACTTGATCTGTTAGGGTAGTTAAGAAAATGCAAAATAATATTGGATGGAACTTTGATAATAGTTATTTAAATTTATCAAAGATGATGACGGCGCAGTTATCGCCCGTCCCTGTTAAAGATCCAAAAATAATTTTATATAATGAAAAATTAGCAAAAGAATTGGGTCTAAACTTTTCTTCTCTTAGTAAAGACCAACAAGCTTTAATTTTTTCAGGAAATGTTCTTCCCGTAGGAACGGTTCCTTGGGCGGAGGCATATGCGGGACATCAGTTTGGTCATTTTGTTATGCTCGGTGATGGTAGAGCGATTGTCTTAGGAGAGCATGTTGCCCCTGATAAAAAAAGATTTGATATTCAATTAAAAGGATCGGGAAAAACTCCTTATTCACGAGGAGGCGATGGCAGAGCAGCTTTAGGTCCAATGTTGAGAGAATATATTATTAGTGAAGCTATTCATCATTTAACTATTCCCACCACAAGAAGTTTAGCGGTGGTAGCAACAGGTCAAAATGTAATGCGTGAAACTATTTTACCTGGAGCTATTTTAACGAGAGTTGCTGCAAGTCATATAAGAGTTGGAACTTTTGAATTTGTAGCTGCGCAAAAAGATGTCGGAGCACTTCAAGAACTGATTATGTACTGCATTGACAGACATTATCCTGAACTAAAAGGTGAGAAGATTCCTGCCTTGCAATTATTTAGAGCAGTGATGCATAGACATGCTGACTTAATCGTAAATTATATGAGAATTGGTTTTATTCATGGTGTGCTTAATACAGACAATGTTGCCATATCAGGAGAGTCCATTGATTATGGTCCTTGTGCTTTTATGGATGGCTATGATCCTAAAACAAAATTTAGCTCAATAGATCATCAAGGCCGTTATGCTTATGGAAATCAGGCAAAGATTGCCCAGTGGAACATGGCTCGTTTTGCTGAAACGCTTATCCCTTTAGTTGATGTCGATCTAAATAAATCAATTGAAATATTAGAAAAAGAAATTGCTAATTTTGCAGATATTTATGGAGCAAAAAGCCTTGAGATGATGAGGGGGAAACTTGGCATCCAAGCAGGAGATACAGAGGAAGATCATTTTTTTATTAAAGAATTACTTGATTGGATGCATGCTAATAAGGCTGATTATACCAATACTTTTAGAGATTTAATGAATGAGAATATGCATCATTCTATTTATCAAAACGAAGACTTTCAAAGCTGGTATGCAAAATTTATTAAAAAAAACCCAGATAAGAACATCATGAAAAAATATAATCCAGTATTCATTCCAAGAAATCACAAGGTAGAAGATGCTTTGCAACATGCTCACGATAATAATTTAGAACCATTGCATAAATTATTGCAAGTTTTGGAGAAACCTTATGAAGAAAATAGTAATCAATCTGAATATCAAATGCCAGGTCCTAAATCCGATGTTCCTTATCAAACATTTTGTGGAACTTAATTTTTAATGTTTATTATTTATGCTTGGTTTTTTTTGATGAATTTATGTGGAAGAAACACATGAATTACTTGGAATGCTATTATTAATTTTATTTATTTTACATATTGCTGCAGAATTGTATCATCACTATATTAGAAAAAATAAAACATGAACAAGAACATATTATAAATAAATGACTATTATTAATTTTACTCCCATCAGCTCTGTTATAGGAGGATTGTTAATTGGGCTTGCAGTGATCATTTTTTTTATAGGTAATGGTCGAATTGCTGGAGTAAGTGGAATTACGAATAATTTTTTATTTTCTAAAATAAATAGACTAGATAATTTTTTATTTCTTCTAGGAATTATTTTAGGACCTTTGCTTTACCGTTTTTTTACAGGAACAACTATTCCTTTTGTAATTGATAGTTCTCTTATTCTTTTAGTATCAGCTGGTTTATTAGTTGGAGTAGGAACGGCGATTGGCGGAGGATGCACAAGTGGTCATGGGGTTTGTGGTATCAGTCGTTTTTCATCAAGATCCATAGTAGCAACTTTACTATTTATGTTTGCTGCTATCGTAACCGTTTATGTGAAAGGGATGATCTAGTATGAATCGTTTTTGTTCGCTTTTTTCAGGTTTGATATTTGGTTTGGGTTTAACTATTTCTGGAATGACCAATCCGGAAAAAGTAATTAATTTTTTAAATGTTGCTAGAAGCTGGGACCCATCCCTTGCATTCGTGATGATTGGTGCCATTTTAGTGAGCGCTCCTTTTTTTTATTTGGTAAAAAATAAAAACAAACCCTTGTTTGCAGAGTCATTTTCTTGGCCAACATTAAAAGAAATTGATTCTAAACTTATTATTGGGTCGTTATTATTTGGAATCGGTTGGGGGCTTATTGGTTTGTGTCCTGGACCTGCTATTGCATCCATTTCCCTTATTCATCACTCCAGTTTTACATTTATACTGGCTATGCTTGCAGGATTTTCATTAGTTAGAGCCTATAATTTAATAAATTAGGCTATTATCATTTTTATTGACTATTTAAGGATTTTTAATAGATTAGATATGCATATTGGGAATACTTAGTATGCGCCATTCACATGGATTAAAAGTGACTCATCTACATGAGTTAAAAGTAGGTTAACTTTTAACAAGAGGTACACTTATGTTGCTACACAGAATAAACGATCTTTTGATCAAATTCAGTAAGCAAAAATCTGTTGAAAAAATCAACAATGCTTTATCAAAAAACGTTAAAGCAGTTGATACTTATGCTAATGGCACAACAGGTTATGTAATCAAAGAAGGTTCAGGCAAAGGAAAAGCGAAAGCTCATCTGGCACCTAATCGATTTGAATAATCCACAGAGATTTTTTTAAAAAGGGAGAGAATTCCAACTCTCCCTTTTTTTTGTCTTATTTTTTCTTTAGTATGCCTTAATGCAGGCTCGTTCAAATACAGTTGATTTATTTACCATTCAAATCAAGGAGCACATGAATGATGATTTTATTATCATTGATCATAAAGAAACTTTAAATAACGCTATTGCAAAACTGCAAGCAGAAAAAAAATCAAGTATTTTAGTTATCAAAGACAATGTTCTTTCGGGAATTATCACCGAACAAGATATTGTAAGAAAAGTTACTTTGCAAGAAAACCAAAATAACTCTTTAACATCTGTCATGACACAACCCGTCATTTCTGTAAATGAAGATGATTTATTGTTTTATGCAGTTGGTAAAATGCGTAAAAATAAATTTAGGCATATCCCAGTTATTAACAAAGAACTCTACCCAGTTGGCATAATTGATTTACAGTCTGCTCTTGCTGCTGAACTTGGAACTATTATTCATGAGATTGATCAATTAAGTTATGATGATGATAGTACGGAGAGTTTAATAAAAATCAAAAAACAACAAATTTCTTTAACGGAAACATTAATAAATCAAAATGCAAGTCCAGGAGACATTAGTTATCTCTTAAGTTTTTTGAATAATGTGATTTATAGAAGAGCGGTTAAGATAGCGGAGAAAAAAATTCAGGAAAAAAATATCTTAGCTACTATTCCTAATTATTGTGTCATTGTTATGGGATCGGGGGGAAGAATGGAGAGTTTTTTACATCCCGATCAAGATAATGGAATTATTTATGATAATCATGGGGATGATCCGAAGCAAGTAGATTTGTATTTTTTAGAACTTGCTAAAGAATTTACCAAAATATTAGATGAGTGTGACATCCCTTATTGTAAGGGAGATTTAATGGCGAGCAATAAGTTATGGAGAAAAAGTATCTCTGACTGGAAAAAACAAATTGATCAGTGGACTTCCGATATGACTGTGCAAAACTCTAGATATATCGATATGCTTTATGACTTTAGGTCTGTTTATGGCAAAGAGGAGTTAGCTGATGAATTAAGAAAACATGTTATAGAAAAGTTACAGGGCAATCATGTCTTAAAGTTTCTCTACAAAAGTGAAGAAATGACCAGTTCAGGAATTAATTTCTTTGGCGGTTTTATTTTAGAGAAGGAAGATGAAGAAAATCTGGGCTTGCTTAATTTAAAGCATACCGGGACTTTGCCTTTAATTGAGTCCATTCGTCTGTATTCCATTAAGTACGGCATCACCAATGTATCCACCACAAGCAGACTAAAAGGCCTGCAAGATAAGGGTGTTTTTACCGAAGATGAGCATAATTTTTTTAAAAGTGCCTTTAAATTTTTGTCTGACATTTTACTTAAAAACCAAGTAGAAAGGGCCAAACAAGGCAAGGTCATTAAAAACTTTATTGATCCTAAAAAGTTGCTGGATTTAGACAAGCAGTTGTTAAAGATATACCTAAAGAAAATTAAAAACTTAAAAGAACGAGCAAGAGGAGATTTTGGTGAAGAATATTTTTAGTCGTTTGAAACTTTATTTAAAAAATAGAATTTCATTTGCTACCATCAATGTAACTGACGCAACTTTTGCCGTCTTAGACACAGAAACGACAGGTCTTGATTTTACCAAGGATAAAATTGTATCGATCGCTGCTGTTAAAATTTCAGAATTAAGAATACAAGAACAAGAAATATTGAATGAATTAGTCAATCCCGAGAGAGATATTCCTTGGGAGTCTGTTAGGATACATCATATTACCAATGAGCATGTGAAAAATAAAAAAACATTTTCTGAAATTGAGAAAAAAGTAACAGATTATTTACAAGAATGTATTTTAGTAGGGCACAATGTTGATTTTGATATAAACTTTATAAGAACAGACTTGCCACAATCAAATTTGGGAACCTTAGTTAAAAATATAACAACTATTGATACTATTTTGTTATCTGCTGGATTGTTTCCAGATTTAGAAACTTATGAACTAAGTTATTTATGCAATAAATTTAATATTAGAACCAATGATCAGATTAGGCATTCAGCCATAGGGGACTGCATTGTCACTGCACGCTTGTTTTTATTTTTATTAGAAGAGGCAAGAAAACAAAATATCACAACCGTTGCAGACATTGCCCGAGTTTGTAAACAAGGGCAAAAGCTAAATCAATTAACCAGAAACGCAATTAAGATTCATTAATTTAATAGGTTAAATTTATGATGGAAAAAAAGGCTGCTGCTAAAAAAAGTACTTTAGTAAGCGTTATTGTAAATTTATTTCTAGGATCCTTTCAAATTGTAGCTGGTTTTTTTTCAGGCTCACAAGGTTTAGTTGCAGACGGTATTCACTCGCTATCAGATATGGTTTCTGACTTTGTAGTACTATTTGCCAATAAACATAGCAGCAAAGATCCAGATGATGATCATCATTATGGACATCAAAGATATGAAACCGCAGCATCCTTATTTATAGGAGCTTCTTTGGTTGCGGTTGGTATTGGAATGATTTGGAATGTTGGTGTTAAAATTATAGATCCAGATGTTACCAAAGAGATCAAGATTATTGCACTTTGGATAGCAATAGGTGCCTTGATTGTTAAAGAATTATTATTTCAATATATGATTTATGTAGCAAAAAAAGTACGTTCTTCCATGCTTATCGCTAATTCTTGGCATGCACGTTCGGATGCCGCCTCATCTCTGGTGGTATCCATTGGTATTATTGGAGCTCTTTATGGTTACACAGTTTTTGACTCTATTGCAGCTTTAATCGTTGGATTTATGATTATTAAAATGGGTTGGAATTTTGCTTGGGATGCTTTGAATGATTTAATGGATAGATCCGTTTCTATCGAAGAGGATAAAAAAATAACTGACATTATTTTAGCAACACCTGGCGTTAGGGGTTGTCATGATTTAAAGACTAGAAAAATGGGTGACATGATTTTAGTCGATGTTCATATTGAAGTAGATTCAAATATGAGCGTTAAAGAAGGACATGCCATTGCTGTTGCGGCACGAAATGCTGTGATGGAACAAATGCCAGTTCTTAATGTGATGACTCACATTGATCCTATCTAATTAGCAGTGGTGATCTTTTAAATCTTTTTTAATATCTTCGTGGTCTCCCACAATAATGTGGTGTTTGCTTTTAGTGACATATTTTTCTAACAAAGGAATTGCAATCAATGGTGTAAGACCTCCAAGCACGATACCTACTGCTGCAGATTGTAAATTTGGATCTAACGTAGCTGCTATAAAATCTGCTACCACGTGAGCTACAACCACTCCTAAAATTCCTGCAACATAACCATTCGATGCAATTTTCAATAATCGGTTAATGCTCCATCCAGTATAAAAACCAATTAAAGGTATGATAGTGTGAACAAAGCCAAACACAAAGCCACGTAACCAACCTTTATCTTGTAGCCAAACTATTTCTTCAATCAAATGTTCCATAACTTATGAGCAGCTTTTACAAAGAGTGGATACTTCTAATTCAAAATTAGAAAAATCATATTTTTTGATGGGATATTTTTTTAAAATAGAAGAAAACAAATCTGATTTTAATTCTTCTGTATCACCACACTTTTTACAAATAGCAATCGAAGGATTGTGATCTTTAGCATGACTATGATTGCACAAAATATAAGTTTTATTTTGATTAGATTTGTGAATTTGTCCTTCTTCAATTAATTTATTTAAAGCTCGGTATACTGACATGGGTTGTACTTTTTTAATCTTCTGAAATTTTTCTAATATCGCATAAGCTGATAAGTGAACTTTGGATTTCTTAATAATATCTAGAACAATCTCATTATTAGTCATATGTGATGTTATAACATAACATTTCTTTAAATCAACGAACCAAGACACCCCAGCTGGACAAACGAAGCCAAATTAAGCTTGATAAATAAGGGTTATTTTTAAGAATGCTTAAAAAAGATCCCGATTTATTAAAAATGAGTAATTTCATATCAAAATCTCAATCCATGACTGACCCAGAATCATGCTATGATAAATTAATTAGTTAACATTGTATTGGGAAGCTAATGATTAGAGTTCTTTATTATTTTCCTTACATGTATTGAATTTAAAATGATGGAAATTGTTATTTATATTACTTGTGGAGCTATCATAGCTTTTATTCTTTTTTATTTTTTTAATAAGAGAAAAGGAAATGAAGATGACTCTTCTGTATTAAGCACACAGCTTAGTGAACTTGCAAGACGGTTTACGGTTTTAGAGGAAGCTGCAAAACAAATGGGATCTATGCAAACATCAATCGATACTACCTTTAAAAATTTTCAAAATATGCTTGATGATAAACAGGAACGAGGAGCTTTTTCTGAAGTTGAATTAGAAAAATTACTTCGCGATAGATTACCAAGTAATTATTTAAAATTTCAAGAAACGTTAAGTAATGGCAAAAGAGTAGATTGCTTAATTGACTTTGGAGATGCCAATTCAAGAATAGCTATTGATAGTAAATTTGTTCTAGATAACTTTAAAATATTTAAGACTTCTGAATTAGAAGAAGAAATTAAAAAATATAAAAAACTCTTTGAAGAAGATGTGATGAAAAATGTGAAAAAGATTTCATCCGATTACATTATTTCTGGGGAAACGGCACCCCACGCTATCATGTTTGTACGATCGGAAAGTGTATATCGATCGATTCAAGATAGTGACGTTGATCTGATGGGAAAGGCTAGAGAAAAAAATGTTTTAATTGTCTCTCCTTCGTATTTGTGGGGATTGTTAAACACTCTTCGTGTTTTTTTAAAAGATAGCGAAATGAATAAAAAGGCTCAAATGATTATTAAAGAAATAGGATTAATCGGAAAAGACGTTGGAAGATTAGTGGAGCGCACAGAAGACGTTGAAAAAAAATTTAATCTAGTTGCTGATCAATTTAGAAATATTAAAGTTTCTGCTGAAAAAATACAGCGTAGAGCAGAAAAAGTAGAAGAAATAGAAGGAACCAATGTTCCATCCATAGAAAAGGAAGATAAATAATGAATTACGCATTTTACGATTTTGAGACAACTGGAAGATCTGGGACATGGGATCAAATTATTCAAGTTGGAGCAGTATTAGTGAACTCTGAATTTCAAGAGTTAGATAGATTTGAAGCTAAATGTAGCTTAAGACCAGGCTTGGTTCCGGAGCCAGGAGCTTTATTGGTTAATAAAACGACACCTGACATGCTTAGAAAAACAAACCTTTCTCATTATGGTTTGGTTGAGCAAATGTTACAAACTTTTAAAAAATGGACCCCAGCTCTTTTTATTGGATACAACTCCATAGGTTTTGATGAAGAGTTTTTAAGAAAAACTTTATTTAAAACATTAAATGATCCATATCTTACACAGTTTGATGGAAACAAACGTGGTGATATTTTGGGGTTAATTCGAACAGCCCACCTTTATTATCCTGATTGTATTAAAACACCAACGAGCGATAAGGGAAACGCAGTGTTCAAATTAGATCAACTTGCACCTATGAATGGGATTGAGCATGGTAATGCTCATGATGCGATCGGAGATGTTTTGGCCACGATTGGCATTGCAAAAATAATTGCTGACAAAGCACCAGCAGTTTGGAAATCTAGCTTAATGACCACAAGCAAAGCAGAAGTAAATACTATTGTCCAAAATGAAAAACTATTTTGTTTTAATGAATATTTCTATGGTAAGGCTCGCCCTTATGTGGTTACTTTTTTATGCTTTCATCCTAAATATAATTGGCCACAGTGTTTTGATTTAAAGGAAGATCCGCAGACCTATTTTACTATGAATATGGAGGATCTTAAATTAGCCATGAAAAAAAGTCCTAAAATTATTAGGTCAGTAAAAAATAATAAACATCCTGTGATAATGAATCCAAAATTTGGTGAAAATTTTGATGGTTACAAACAACTCGGTATGAAAAAATTAATGGAGAGAGCTGAGATGTTACAGGGTAATGAGGAGTTTAAAAAGAAAGTATCAAGAATTCTAGAGGAAGAAGCTCAGGAGAAAGATGATTTAGATTCACAGCTTGATATCCAAGCAGAAGAATCTATTTATTCTGGAGGATTTGCATCTGATCAAGACAAATCCACTATGAAAGAATTTCACCAAGCAGAATGGAAAGATAAATTAATTGTGGCAGATAAATTTAAAGATTCTAGATTTAACTATTTTGCTAAAAGATTAATTTATGAAGAAAATCCCCAAATTCTTCCTCAAGATATGTACAATGAGATTCATAGAGCTATAGCGAAACAAATTTTAAGCACAAATAATGAAAAGTGGAATACTATTCCCAAGGCTTATTCTGAACTTGATACTTTACGAGTAAAATATGAAGAGGAAAAAGATGAGGAACGCTTAGCAATGATGAATGATCTTAATATATTTCTAGAAGAGATTGAAAATAAATACCAAGACGCATAGTTGACAATTTAAAGCAGATGCTTAACTTAACCTTTTAACTTTAGGAGATTCTTTATGGCAACCAAACAAGTAAATGACGATAATTTTGAAACAGAGGTATTAAAATCTGAAAAGCCGGTGCTGGTAGATTTTTGGGCAGAATGGTGCGGACCATGTAAAATGGTAGGACCAATTTTAGAAGA
>Ga0222714_10001908_pt1 | contig 22968 bp, 39 predicted proteins | sample C33_3DmetaG_FD_165048 | JGI IMG/M metagenome (GOLD analysis project Ga0222714, IMG submission 165048) | Estuarine water microbial communities from San Francisco Bay, California, United States - C33_3D | ecosystem: Environmental > Aquatic > Marine > Unclassified | place: USA: California...
GGTATATCTTAATCTGATGTTAACACCATTATCTGTTGACCATAAACTTTGAGAATAATATCCTGTATCTGTTGGTAACCCGGTTGTTTTAAATCTAAATTCTACAGCTTGAGGATTATCACTTAAAGAATTCCAATCTGTATTTAATTCCCAACTTGAAGTTATGTATGAAGACCCACTAGTATAAAAAGCATAATTATATTCATTTTGCCAATTATCAAAAGTATTTTTATCTTTATCTTTACCTCCAAATTCATTAATTCTTAAAACAGTATCGGGAACACCAAAAGTATTAATTAAAGATCTTAAACCAGCAACAGTTCCTTTAGTTTTAAGTAAATAAGGTAAATTATTATATATACGTTTATATTGTTCTTTATTAATATCATCTGTAGGCATCAATGAAGATGTAGATGAAGCAGTAATATAAGTTGTTATATATTGAAGGAAAGATCCTGTTGGTACGGGGTATTGAGTTGTGGTAAATGGTAAGTTATATAAACTACCAGACGATGTTAAACCAATTAAACCTTGATATACATCATTAGATGAAAAATTGTTTTGATAAATATTAACACCAGCATCTCTTAAAATATCAGCAACCAAATCTTTAGAAACACCATAAGTTAAACGGTTATCTGAATCAAACTTGGTAGTAATATTTTGTAAATAAACAAAAACTTCATCAAAAAGTTGACCTACCATTTCAACAAATAATTCAAATTGAGCATTTTCACTATCTTCTCTAATATACGAAGGAATAGCTAATACTAAAGAATTATTGTTTTCTGAATCATAGTTTTCTGCTACTAGAGACTGAGAAGAAAACCAGGTAAGTCCAATAGTTGAAGTTGTTGTTACATTTGTATAAGGGGGAGTATTTCCCGTTTTAGGCCAACAAGTTGAACCGGATTCGTAATACAAATAATACTCATATCCATCAAATCCAGTAATAATTTCATCAATTTTGTTTTGCCAAACTATATTACTAGAGGAAACATATTGAGAAGTACTAGAAGGCCCATTAGACAAACTAGCGCTATAATTGTATTTTTCTAATAATTGTAATTTGTAATAAAAATTTTCTAATCTTGTTTGTGCTGATGAAAAATGGATAAAATTAGAATAATCAGAATAATCAATATTAATTTCAATACCTGTTTCTACTAATAAACTATTTAATTGGTATTTTAAACTTCCTGTTCCTTGAGAAAGGGAGGAAGTTGAAGAAGTTAAAGCATTATAATTAGCATAAGCTGTAGAATTATTTATTTGATTCTGAATATTTAAATTAAAATTGGGTCCTTGTAAAGGAATACCAGGAACTTTAGAATCAAAAATAAAAGATATATTTACTTTATAGGCTACAGAATTGCCTACTTGAATTACAACCCAACATAGTGAGTTTATATCAAATTCTTGAGGAAGAGCCTCATATAATTTAATAAGTACTGTAGGGTTATCTGGGTTTGAAGTATCTAGTAAAGCATTATTAGCAATAACCAGTCTATTTTCACCAAAATCTAAATAAAAATCATAGTAACTTCCAGTAGAATTTTGTATATTAGATATTAATTCTTGAGCTGAGGATATTACTAAAGAATTAGGGATTGAAGTAGTGTCTAATCTTATTTCTGTTCTATCGGAACTAATTTGAGATATAAAATATACTCTTTGAGGAGTAGATCCTAATATAGGACTAACAAAATTATATAATAAATTATATTCTCCTTCATCAATACCTTGAGAAAGCAAATCATTTTCAGGATCAATAGTTACAATACCATTATTAATAGAATATTGAGGGTAGTTATTGATATAAGAAACTAACTGATTATTAGAGTCATATAAAGAAAACTCGATAACATCTTTTGAAGGGTCGAATTGGGTTTGAACATCAAAATTAGTAATTAAAAAAGCATCACTAAGTGAATAGTCTTGATAATCAAAAACTTGAGCGGTTGTATTATTAATATTAACTATTCTTTCCATTATATACTTCCGGAGGTTAATTGGGTTATAAGATCAAGGTTTTCTTGTCTTAATTGAGTAACTTCATCAATTAAAGCTTGTATTGTTTCCTCATCACTTGAGTTTTGTCCAATATATAATTGACTTGTTTTTATAAGGTATTCATGAGAATTTGTTTCTCCAAACTTAGGTATCTGATAGAATATTTCTTGGTAATTATTAAAAAATTCTGCTGTTGAAATTGAGGGAATTGAAACGGGATCAACAGGAGCCGGAGTAACTAGTTGAGTAAAAGAAGTATCAATAACTCTTTCATATTGATTTTTTGCAAATACTAATTTACTTAAAGGAATTTGATTAGCCATTATCCGTTAATTACTTTAAAATAATATTGATCACTAAACACTTGTGTTGTTCCCCCTATATTACTTTGAATTAATATTTTATAATATCTCTCTGGTTGGAGATAATTCATATGTAAATCAAAATAACTAGACTGTGAATCAGCGCTTAATTTAGTATAAGTTTCATCAAATTCAACTATAAATTCATTAGTTTCTAAATCCTGGATAGCATAATAAGAAGCTGTTGGTAAATAATAGTTGTTTAAATAAACAGAACTAGTAGTCCATATCTGTTCAGGGAATTCAGGTCGAGCATTTATCCTAAATCTGTTTACACTTTCACTATAAAAAACTCCAGCATTTTGAGCAACGTTTACTGTTGCGGGTAATGAGTTTAAAATTGTTTGAGTTGAAGATCCTGTATTCCAAGTAAAATCATCCCAACTAAATTGTAAAGCTGGAGGGTAAATTGTATTTGTGTCTACAGAAAAATATTTTAATTCGGGTTGATAATTTTTATTATCTACCCATTCTGTTCTTTGTTTTAAAATAAACCCATAATTGGGGAATTGTGGAGCTCTTGAAGCTGAAGGATACCAAGCATCTATGGTATTAGTTACATCTAAATTAAGATCTTTATTTTCTCTAAAACTAAAGGTAACGGAAGCCGAATATGATGGATTTGGCCACCAAACACCTCCTCCGGGTGGGACCCAATAAGCCCAAGAAGCAGTAGCTGCTGCTGGGATAGTAGCTGTCCATTTATTACTTCCAGAGATATCTTGCCAAATCCAAGAAGTACCATCACTTGAAACGGGTTCATCTAAGTATCTACCTGTTCCCATTGACCAGTTTTTAGCTACGGGAAAACAATCTACAGTAGTATCTACTCCCAATCCAGTAACAGTAGATACAAAACATTGTAAATTAGATTTCCAACTTCCAGAATCATATACACCTTGGGGGATTTTATTTAATACAGATAATATATCTTCCTCTGAAAATTGTATTAAGAATCTACTAACTTGAGGATAGGCATCAGCATAAGCAAAAGTTGTAAGAGTTGCTTCAACTATTTCATCTAATCCTGTATTCATACTAGGAAATAAGGAATATAGGGTTGCGTCTTTTTCAGGGAATATTTTAAATACTGCCATTTTGTTTTTATTATAAAGGTACTATTCGGCCTTGGATATCGGTATTGGGATATTTAACTTCAAAAATACTAGGATCCAATGAAGGATAAATTACATTAGCTTGAGTAGCTCCAGAGATATTATAAGCATATTTTGAATATCCTAAACTCTCTCCTACTAAATTGTTAATATTAATGTTTTTAACTGTTTGTACTCCTTCAATTTTATCTAATAAAACATAAATATCTCTTAGTACAATAGGTTGATTAATTTGCCAATTATCTACTCTAAAATATTCTCTTAAAGCAGCTATACATTTTGTTAAAATTTCATTACTATTATACTCAGGTAAAACAATTATATCAAAATTTACTCCAATATTAATAATAAAAGCATCTTTAATATTAACAGAATCATTTACCATTCTATATTGAGATAAGTATGTAGTAACGTTTTGTTTTAAAGCAACGGAGGCATTGGTTAATTGATTGTCTACGTTATAAGACAATATATATAAGTCTAAAACGGATTGAGATTCACCAGCGGATAACGATTGAGCTTTGGTAGGTTCAATATATGCCTTTGAAACAACTCCATACTTAGCCGGCATTGAAAGTGCTCTAACTAAATAATCATTTTGAGTTACGTTACGTAATTGTGTTGCAAAGTTAGCAGAAGCATTTTGTCTAATTTCTTCAATTGTATCTCCATCACCCCCACCATCTGCTGCTGAAGGATTAATTACTGAAAGGCTACTAAATACTGTATTTGCGGTAACGGTATTTAGGTTAAAATTTAAAAATGAAGGAGTGCTATTTAACTGAGTTAAAGTATTAGCAGCCACATTTGCTTCTACACCCCCACCAGTTAAATATCTAACTGTTAGAGTAGTATTTGAAGGTGCAATACCATACGTTTTAGTAAATAAAAAGTTATCAGGAGCAAAAGCGGTAGTAAGTTTAGTTTTTTCAAAAGGTAAACCAATACCCACATTATTAGGATTAGGGGTGATTTCTTCATCAGTATCTAAAACAGTTCCAGCTCCGAATTGAAGTTGAAGAGAACTAGGATTAGTTACACGAGTAGAAAATCTACGTTGTACTTTATCTAATTTTAAAATATAAGGGGTATCTCCAGAATATTGTGATAAATTAGGATCATTAACGTTAGTATTTTTTATAGAATTAAATACCATTTCTTGACCTAAATAAGGAACTTCATACCATTCTTCTCCAGTAGTATCATCTATAACATCTAATATTCCTATAATTCTATCATCATTGATGCTTACTGTTGAAAAAGAAACAGGAGCTCCAAAACTAAAAGAAGTAGTATTAATTGTAGCCGATATAGCTTTTCTTCTTTTTCTTAATAAGAAATAAGTAGGGTCTCCATTACTATCAACAGAATAAACAGTAACTTCGGTAATATCCCCTGAACTAGAGATTGAAAAATCTATGGGATCTTCTACAATAAAACTTATATTACTATTATTAGGACTATTTACAGTTGAATTTTCAGGAATAAAAAGAGCAAAATCAAAATCAGGAGTTATATTACCTGAGGTTCCTTTTCCTGGTATTTGTTGGTAAAAATCTAAAACAACCGTAGCAGTTTGAGTTACATTTGGTTTGTAACCAAACATATAAGCCAACTCATATAAATTATTAGGTTGACGAGCGTATTGTAAGAAGTTTTCTTGGATTTGGTTATCCATGTAGAAAGATAATACATCCCCTACATAAGCAGCCATCTCCATAAACATCATACCTGGGGATGTTGGGCTAAAGTCTGTATAAGTAGTTGGGAAATAAGTTTTAGCATAGTCAATAAGACTTGCTCTTAACTCTGTAAAATCTTTATTAATGTACTGTATGTTTTTCTTAGTAGCCATTAGGTAAAGGTAATATTAATATTGTCTGAGATTCCTGTATTGATAATACTATATGTTAATTCTACATTTACTTGATAAATATCAGGATTGCTAAATATATTTAATTCCTGCACATTTATGTTAGGGAAATATACATTTAACTGAGATTGGATATCTTGTTTTAATCCTTGTAAATTATTTTCGGCTATTTGTTGAAAAATAAATGCTCTCAAATTAGCACCAAATGTAGGATTTAAATATCTTTCTGGTTGGTTTGTTAAAAAGAAATTGATTAAATTATTCCTAATAGCGTCTTTTGTAGTATAAGTAGTTTTAAATACTCCTGGGGAGTTGAAAGGTAAATTAATCCCTACACCTGTTCCAGGTTTAAAATCTATAGGGAATATTTTTTTAGCTCCAAAAGCCATTATTTTTTCATCATTGCCATTATTTGATCTAATCCTACACTACCTTCTGGTAAACCGCCTTCAGGTCCTTTTGATCTAGGATTAAAATCTCCAGCATAAGCTGTTGATATTGTTCCACCTTTTTTTATTTCACCTAAAATGCCAGAAAACATATCTCTACGTTCTTGAGCAGTTAATTGTCTAGGATTGCTTAATTCCGGTTGGGCATAAACATCTTTAGATTCTGATATAGTATTAGGATTTTCAATATTAGTCGGTACATTGGAACGAGCGGCATCTGAAAGGATAGCTTTTAAATCGTCTTGAATAACGGCTTCTAAAAGAATATCTTTTAATTCTTCTTGAATAGCCTCTTTAACAGCTTCTTTAATTAGTTTTTTGAATTCTGTTGGTTTCATTAGTTATAAATATTAAATAATTACAAAATTTATTGATCATTTATGGTTATGGTTTCTATGTATTCCCATTTATTGCCATCCCACTTATAAATGTCTTCGGCTTGACCACCACCAAGTACTAAAGCTCCTTCTTCACCTATAGTTTTCCCCAAATATCCTAAGGGGTCTGGATTACCTGGAGGGGTTTGGGTTTGGGTTTCAATTTTACGAGGTTTTATAGGAGGTGTATTGACTGGTAAAGGATCATATACTGGGGGGACAGGATTAATTGAAAGATTATCTTTATCTATTATACGTTTAAGTTCATTAATTAATGTTTGATTGTTTGTAGTAAAAGATAATTCAGTTTGAATCATTACAATTCCTTCAGTTGTTTTACCAATTGCTCTTCTGCGGGTTGTAGTAGGAGTATAGGGAACTTCTTCAATTTCTATAATAAATCCTTTATATCCTATCTGATTAGCTGTTTGTTGGGCTTGTCTTTGAGCATTAGCTAAGGAATTAATAGAATTGGCTGTTGGTGTTAAATTAGGATTTAACTGACATATGTTAACATATATATCTATAACATTTAACAAGTTTTTAACTCTTAAAATATAAACAGATAATACAGATATTACTAATGCTGAGCTGCTAATAGTTCCGGTTAATTTAGATAATCGAGAATTACCTTCTTTATCAAAAGTTATTTTACGTATAAAAGTTTGAGCATCATTTAAAGCAGCGGGTACAGCTCCTGGGGTTACAGGAAGTAGTTTAGCAGCTGCTGAAGCTATAATAGCGGCGGTATCTACTGCTGTTATAATTCCTAAAATAGTATTTAAAAAATTAGAGGTACCAGTTATTGAATTACCTAATTTATCTATTTTATTTCCTATATTATTAAGAGATTGAACAATATCATTTCTTAAAGTTATTAATTGGGTTAAAACAGCATCTGAGGGGCATATGTCTATATCTAAAGCTCCAAGTTGATCCATTATTAAAGTTCGTTGTTCTTCAGTAATAGTTAATGAATCTTTATTTTTCTTTTGTTGAATTATAGGTTGAGCTATAGTAAGTACTTCTTGAGGAAGATACTTTTGCATTAAAGATTGAATTGAAGGTTCAATAATTTGGGGGATTTGTGATCCTAAAGCAAATATTAAAGGAGGTAATTTTGATGCTCCTTGAGGTTTTTGATCATCAGGGGTAGCACTTTCTATAATATTAGCATCAACTGTTTTTTCTTCAGCTTGAGCCATTTGTTTTTGAACAGTGGCTTGTTCTGTTTGTCTTTGTTGTTCTAACTCTGGTGGGGTTTGAGTGGGTTGGGGAGGAGTTGGGGCTTTTAATTGTATAAAACTTACAGTTTCATCAACATGAGGTTGTATAACTGCTCTAAGCAAATTTATTCCATCTATAATTTCTCTTTCGGAAGTCCATTGATTTTCAAATTGTTTATTACTATATATACCTTCAGGAGTTAATGGAATAAGAGGTTCTAAATATGCTTTGAGGTTTGGAGTGATATTAGATAAATCATATATAAAATACCAACCACTAAATACACCCCCATCTATATCAATTACTATAGAACCTTTAGGAACTCCATTAAGTAAAAGTTGATAAACATATGAATTTTCAGTCATTATACTGTATAATTATATTTGGACTTTAAGTTATTTAAATTAGCCTGTAGAGCATTTAATGAACTTACTAATTGGGCAGCCGCTATTCTCATTCCTGATAAATCTGCGGGGTTAGAAGATACTGTAGCAGTAGTACAAACAGTAGCAAAAGCTGACATATTAGATATTAATTGGTTTAATAAATTGACTGTTTGATTACCTAATAATAAGGGTTCATTTGCTGATTTAGAACCAATATAAACATTTCCTGATTGGAAAGTAATGGTTGGTGTATCAATATTGACTCCCTCAATAGCATTTAAATTAATAGATTTATTAGAACTTAATAATAAATGATCATCTGTTGTATTAAATACTAATCTACCAGAATTTATAATTACCTGTTTACCAGCGTATTGATTTGGTACTTGAGGAGCATTGTTTTTATAACTAAAATAGTTAGTTGAAGAAGCGTTTAAAGGTACTTTTTGTGTACTTGTTAAATAAATAGAAGCTTCATCATTATTTATATTTTCAGTAACAGGAATCCAACCTTCATCAGATTGTTTACCTTGTCCATTTCTAATAATAGTTATGGGATCTCCGGTAAGTCCAACAGTAGACCAATTATTTAAAGGAATTAGTGGTAAAACTTTAGTAGTAACCGTTGAACCTATTCTAATACTATTACCCCATCTTCCTTCATATATTAAATCTCCTTGGTAAGGTTGAATTGGGTGGATATTACCACGTTCTTCAAATGTACTTCCTAATTCAATTTCTGTAGATTGATTTGTTACTTTTCTAGGACTACCTGCTTGCGTTTGATTATAATCTTTTTGTTGAGATTCTGGAAGTCTATCAGGGAAAGTAGGGTAGGCATTATGGTGTGGGTGGTTCCACATTGCTACAGGACATATATAATATTGATTAGTAAGGGTTGAAATCCCATTTCTTTGAGGCCTACCCCCCATTTCCGTAGAAGGTAAAGTTACAATCCAAACTATTTCTTCTAAAACAGGAATATATTTTATATTTCCAAAATAGGGTTTTGCTGCTACTGGAAGGCTAGGTATGGTTATATCTTCATATAAGATGGTTCCAATTCCATTCCATTTTCCATAGTATTCAAATAAGGGGTGAGTGTCATCTAAAATTACATCTTTTACTCTTCCAGCAGTATATGAAGTAGGAGATGCTGTTATCCCATTAGGAGATTGAGCAACCACATTATTAACAACAGGGGTTATATTATTAGGCGCCTTTACTCCTCCCATTATTTTTCTCCTTTTAAATCATTCATTGCTGCTAACAATTGTTCTTTTTCTTCATCAGAAATAGTTAATGAACCATCAGCGGCTTGAGTCTGCATAGCACGTTGTGCTAAAGCAGCCATTTTAATTAATAAATCATCGTTTTTAACGCTAATTTCCATATATTCCTTAATTAAAGGAACTACTAAAGTAGCATCACCAATATCGGAAATTAACGGTTTTAACTCATTTATAAGAGCTGAAACTTGTTTATCCTTTTTTTGTTGGTTGGTATAAATTTCCTCTAAAATATCGGAAAATTTTTTCTTACCAAATACTATGTTATCGAATTGTGACATAAATATACAATTAGTTTCTTATAAATATTGAAACTAGAAATTTGTATATCCGTGTTCTAAATAAAATATATAATTGTCTTTAAAAATGTCGTAAAGTTGATTAGCTATTTTAGTAATTTTAGGGGTTTTAGCATCAACTTGTTCACGGATATAAATGTAAAGTGCCTTTTTATTAAAGACATCTAAATTTTCTCTTTTTCTAAATAACTCAAGAATAGCATCTGCTATTTGAGCATCATCACCTTTTGGGAATAATTCAAATATATGTTTAGTACAATATTCTGTAAATAAATCTATAAAATCAGAGAGTTTGTCCGTTGCCGATTGTTCATCTATATGGTAAGAATGATTTTCATCTTCTTCTAAAACTTCAACAGGAGCTGTTTCAACTCGTTTTTTATAATTTTTCTGGTTAGATAAAATCAAATAACGTTTGGCAATTGTACCAAAATAAGAATATGCCTTAGCTCCTTTACTTTGGTCATATAAATGAATTTTGTTTAAAAGGAATGTAATTACCTCATGTTGTAAATCTTCAATATTATCTACCTCTGTGTAATAAAATTTAAAGGTGTGAATAATATTTTCGGTAAGTTTGAAGAAAGCATAGTGAATTTTTTCACTATAAAGTCTACTTCTTTGAGCAGGGTCAGTTAAACTATTATATAATACTATAGAATCTTCAGTTTCTTGAGTAAAGTATTGTACCCCCTTTTTCTTTTTCGTCATTACTAGTTCCATTACTTGATCTCCTTAATGATGAAGGAATTCAAAATTGTTTGAATTGATTTAATTTGTTCAAAAACAAAACCTACCTCATCATCGGATTTAAAAGAACCTTTGTAATCTACTTCTTGTAATTTTTTGTCTGCTTGTTCAATGGTTTCAGAAATCTTATTTAAATAAGACATGTAACCAGATAAAATGTCTTCTTGTCTTTCGTTCTTACGTAAGAGATTAAAGGTCGTGAATCCAAGGGTCACGACCAATATTGAAAGAATTACAATTGCTAATATCATAAATTATCTAATAGGTTTTTTAACCCCTCACTCTTTACAGTATTTAAAGCTTTAGCTTTTTTATCTGTTGTGACAGGTGTTGATTTCTTTCTCTCTAAGGTAAATACCTTCTTTGAGTCCTCCACGCTACCCTGCAATTTTGGTAACCATTCACGTTCAAACTCAATACGAGCAGCCATTAAGTCGGCTTGATGTACAATATAAGGAAGTGATGTACGTGGTTTTTGTTCTGGCATATAAGCCATTAAATACTTCTTATTTGCCTCATCATACAAACCATCATGAGTCTGAATAGTGATCATTTCATTGAAAGTATATTGAATACCATGAGATTGAAGTAAGAATAAACCACGGTCGGGAACTGAGGCAAATGGAACTTTAGTATTAAACATATAGTCCTCACCTAACTTTTCACGTCTCCAATTGTCAGTCTGGGGGATATATGATTCTTGAGTTTCATCTCCCATTTTACCTAAATCATGATTTAAGGCAGAGAATACAAGTTCCTCTTTAGTGTATGTAGTTAAATCGGCTCCCATTTGACCCCACAAATCATGTAAATGAAGGGCACAAGTGATAACACGATTAACGTGTTCTACATATCCACCTGGGAAGGCATTATGGTATTCTTTTTTATGAGCAGCGGGCATCAACATTAGACGCTCACTATATTTTTCATAAAATGACTTAAGTGCTGTTCTACGAGGTTCAGAAATATGATCCTCAATAAATCCCATCAGGTGCAACCAGTTTTGTTGAATTTCTTCAGCAGTAAGATTCATATATTAACGAATTGATGTGTTGATTTCTCCAGGTGAGAATGGTTCTTGATTAATAAAAACTTTAGCGTCCCCTAAAAGCTCTCTCATTTCATTCATGAGTTCATTTATCTTTTGCCAATCGTTACGACGTAAAGCCAGGTTCAATTTCTCAATCACCCCCTCTGTTTTCTCAATCCTTCTAATTATTATTTCTCTGTTTTTCATATTTTCTTTTTTACCCTGTGGTTGGAATATAATATTGGAATTAAATTACTCCAAGCTTAGTTAAAGAAGTCTTTGTACTTCGTCGAGAATCTTTTTAAGATGTGCACATTTTTCGTATTCTTCCTTTTCCTGGAAGTATAAAATGGTTTCATTTAATGTTTTTGGTAAGGATTCGTCAATTACCATATTGATTGATTCTTTATGAGCATCCAGGCTTGGGTCGAATTTTGAAGCATAATACCAAGCTCTTTCGTAAGCAAGATCATCTCCAACCAAATCCAGGTCTGATAAGTTAATTTCTGGATCTGATTTTTCTAAGAAGGAAACGATTTTTCTTTTAAATAACTTATGATTCAGTATTAATTTTTTAAACATACCTAACCAATAAGCGGGATGTTCTTTAAAATCAATAACAATGATTTGTGAATCCTCTTTTATTTTATCTTCAGAACCAGAATCAAATAAGCTAAATATCTTACTGATGTCCATATATCCATACATATGGGCGCCATAAAAAATTTATATAGCGCCTATATTAAACGATAAAATAGTTTACGATAATTGTATCGAAACCGCAAAAACCGCGTTAATAACGCGATTATAATGATTTTAACATCTCAACCATTTTAGGATGAGGATAAATATCTACTTTATCAGGTCTAACTGAGTTGTGAGTAAATACACCTTTTTCTCCTTTGTATGCACGTGGTGTTAAATCAAAAATGTCTTCGTTATAATCTAAGGGAATATTGTAAACTTCTCCCCAATAAAGTAACAATTGTTTTGTAGACTCAATTTGAGCGTCTGTATAATTGTGGTAATATTTGTAACCTTTAAATGGAGTATCTAATTCACATACTTCATCAGCAGGAACTTCACCTTTTACATAATTATAAAATTTACCATTTTTTAAAGTTAAATTACCCCAATTACAAATTTCGATACCAATAGAGTATTTATCTAACTCTTTATATGGTAAACCCATAGCAGCAAAAAACTTAGATTTACATCCTAAATGATATGCCCAATACTTAGAAGAGTAACCTTGTATTATTTCTCCATCTTTTGTATTTTTCCCTTTTCCAGAGATTGAGATACAAGTGGCGATTCTTCCTTGTTTATCTTGAGCCCACCACCTAAATACAGCTTTACCATCTGGGTTGCCAGCTGTATGGTGCAAATAAATTTGCTTTTTAGTATACTGTGTTTTATAGTATTGATTTTCAGGGAAATCAACCTGCGTTATCTTCGGTAGAGTTGCCATTGGTTTTAGGTACAAATTTTTCAACAACAGTTCCAAAAACAGTAGCTATTGTTAAATACTCAACAGCAGCTAAAGCTTCAGGTTTATGTTCTTCTTTACAAATAAATAAAAATACAACTAATGAAACAAAGCCAACGGTACCAAGCACACGTTTGTGCGAGGTACCTTCATTGTTGGCAAACATGTTTTTTAGAAAGTTCAAGGTTTATTTTTTAACTAAAACAGACCACAAACCACCTACTAAAGTGATCAAAGCACCGCTTAATTCCATAGCTGTAGCTTCGTCTACTAAACCTTTGGCTACTAAAATACCACCAAAAAATGTTAATGTGTGACGTAATACGCCTAATACTTGTTCTTTGTTCATAATATTTAATTTTAAATTGTTGATGATAAATATGTAAAAAAAGGTCTACCTTAAAAAAGATAGACCTCTTAATTGTAGCTCAAAGCATCTGACTGCGTTTGAGCGAGAAACCAGGTTCGAACTGGCGACCCCAACCTTGGCAAGGTTGTGCTCTACCAACTGAGCTACTCTCGCTTAAAAAGGGTTCAATGACGGGGTTTAACTTAATTAATTAAAAGTAATCCTTTCCAAGAGATTTTCTTAAAAATTCTACTTTACGATTTGTTTCCTCTAATTCTCTAGATATATTATCATATAATTTATCAACACGAGAATCAATTTTACCATTAACTTTATCTAACTCACGGTAGATATTTCCGTTTTCTTCATTTCTAGAACGATGAACTTCTGATATTTCACGTTCTAGATAACTTAATTCATTGACTTTTTTATTTGACTTTAGTACTACATAAACTAACACAATAGTGCTAACTAACACAATACCCAAACCAAAAGCTAAAATAATTTCCATTTTTTATTTCCTTTCTTTTTTTATGTCAAAGAACCCTTTTTTGGTATTCCCGATTGGATTCGAACCAATGGCCTACTGCTTAGAAGGCAGTTGCTCTATCCAACTGAGCTACGAGAACATATTAACCTAGGAGGGGTCGCTATTGCAATGCATGGGACCTAGATTAAAAATGTTTTTTGTGGGCCTTCCTGGATTCGAACCAAGCACCGGCTGATTATGAGTCAGCTGCTCTAACCTAATGAGCTAAAGGCCCTGAGACAAATGGCGAAATTCGTCTCTGTCTTCAGTGGCGCGGAGAGAGAGGGATTCGAACCCCCGGACCTGTTACAGTCATCAGTTTTCAAGACTGGCGCATTCGACCGCTCTGCCATCTCTCCTATTGGTAGCGAATAATTTGCGATTATTCATTTCTACTTCTGAATATGTTGATTAAGTTAACATCACAACAGGAATTTCATTTTCGTCTAACTACCACCTTAGAGCCACAAGCCGGACTCGAACCAGCGACCATCTGATTACAAATCAGAAGCTCTACCAACTGAGCTATTGTGGCTAATTTATTATAAATATTATGTCAAAGAACAGACTACGTGAGTCTCCGGTACTGCTGGCCGGGATCGAACCGGCACGACCTTTTCGGGTCACGGGATTTTAAGTCCCGCGTGTCTACCTATTCCACCACAACAGCATATCTTTATAGAGCTACATCCCATTCATCTGCTCCTACTTGTAGACATTCTAGAAGCGATGCTTTAGGAAAGCTTTCTTTATGTTTGAACGCTGAATAAACTACTTCAAGTTGCAAATTATAATAATCGGCTCGTGCTAAAATTTTATCACACTGATCATTAAACATTGATTCTTGTTGTGCCATTTCATCTATTTCATTCATATCGTTAATATAATATATGGTTTTAAATAAGCCAAGCTTAAGTACATTCCCTTATGCGGGAACGTACTCAAGAGCCAAATCATACAACTTTTCATTCAACTCCATATCTTTTTGGAAATTCTTAATTTTACGAGCTTTACGAGTTTTAACACCATATTTGTAATTAAATTCTCCATGAACCAATTTTTCTTGGATCACGTTATAAATTGACCACAAATCAGAGCCTTTATCTTCACTACGTTTTGCGGTAAGCAAATCGTTCAAATCAACATCAATACGAGTCATTTCTTCTTCATTGAAACGAACCTCAAGAGCTTTTTTAGCAAAATCAAGAGCTTGTTCTTGATTCAACTCAACTTGACGGAACTTATTCAATGATTCAACAGTCAAAGGCAATTTTTCAACCATTGCTTTAATAGTGTTTTGCAACTCATCAAATGAGTAACCATAATGTCTAATTTTCATGTTTTCAAACTCACGAGAAGAAACAACCAAACCATTTTCACAAACCATACGGAACAAACCAGCAGTAAAAGTAAAGGCATTTTTACCATCATGTGAATTGGTCAACAAGATTTGAGGAAATACGTTATCACCATCTTCAGCAGTGATTTGAATATCGTTGTTACGGAATACAACCAAGTGTTTTTGGTAACCTACACTCTTACGAGCACGAACTTCTTTAGCATCAACAACCCCCCAACCTAGGGCAGCCATATCGTCAATAATTTTATCCGTAGAAATGTGAGCATATTTGTCACTAGTTCCAGGAGCACCTTTAGCAGTAAAGATTGAAGGGGCTTGTTTACGGATTTGATCTTTTGAAATGAATTCGGAATTTTTAATGTTTAACATAACTCTTATTTTTTATTTTTTTCTATGTCGTGAATATACGAAGGGGATCCTGCGGAGCCAAATTTCTTTTAAAAAGAATAACCTTCTTCTTCAGCAGTTTCTTCATCAATAAAAGTCCATTCAAATTGACAATCATCAAATCGATCTTCTGCTTCCCACAAAACTTTATTAACTTCATCCATATCTTCTTCATAAACCATCATAGAATATTGGCTTGTTTTTTCATACCCATCTGTTTGGCTACCCAAATACTCAAATCCTAAGTATACGTTATCTAAGCGTTGTTGTAACATTTCATCCACTTCGTCATCGATCATTGTACCATAATCAAAGGTAAGCGATAATATAAGGTAGTTTATACTTTTCATTTTCTATTTTAAATTTGCCCGAGGGTTTTTTCTACTTTACTTAATATGTCTATACGTATATACGATTACAATGGATCAAACATATGTCCCATTTCCTCGATTAAATATATGGCATCTTCATTAGGAATGTCAAAAAATTCTCTATCGTTGCGAAATCTACAATAATTAAGTTTAGCGTGTAGAGCTTGTTCAAAATCATAGGGGCGAGAACATTTATAAAAATAAGCAAGTTCCCAATCAACAACAACTCCAGCATTATTAATCTGTTGAAGGCGTTTTTCAGGACGGTTAGTGGTCATACCTATTTTACATTTACCCGGGTATTGTTTATTAATGAGAACATAAACGTATCCACCAAGTCCATTTTTACGTGATTCGTCTTCGTTATGAATACCTATATGGCGGAAATACAATACATCCTCCCACCCATCATCGGCTGGAAAGTTCGGATTAGTTGAGGGTACTCGTGTATAATGAGTAATAGTTCCCATCCGTACTCCCCCCATTCCGTCGCTCTTGAGAGCAACCTGGATATATTGGGGGTTGTTTAGAATTTGGTCGGAAGAAAGGAATTGGCTCATAAGTGTTTGACAAACTTTTTATATAAAGAGATCCTCATCATCGTCATCGTCCTCATCTTCCCACCAATCGGGGGAGATGATTCCTCGGTTGATGAGGTCCTCACCTAATATTTCTCCTAAAGCTCTAATATCATCGTCAATATTGGCTTCCCATCCTAAATCAATTAGTTGAATTTGGATTTCTCTCATTTCCATGTCGGTAGGTGAGTTCCAAAAATCATCATTGGCGACCCAAAGATCACCATATAGGATTTCGGCCATTTCGGTTAGAATTTCTCTACGTTCGAGAAGCTCCTGGATTTCCTTATTATTATCCATCAATCCCAAAAGCGCGATTTGCTAAAAAACTACCGAACTCAAAGCTTGCCATAAACAAACCTACTACACCAACGGGGATGTTTACAAAGTTGCTAGCGATGAACAAACCCAAACCAATGCAACCAAAAATAATGTTCTTTTTTTCTTTCTTATTCATAACCTTTATTATTATGTCGTAAATGTACGAACTGGATTTTAGGATTCCAACCCTTTTTTTAAAATTTTGAAAATTTTTTCAACTACCCAAGCAATTGCTTTGATGATTTGCTTAAATACCCAATATATGGTGTACGTGTAGGCGAATATTCTCCAAATAATCATTAACATAACGATGTGAATATACGTATATCCTTTCCGATAGCCAAATTTCTTTTAAAAAGAAGAGATTTTGTTTTACGGATTTTTAAAAAATTTTCCCTATATGGAACTTTAAATATGTTGTGGGGGTAGTATAGTAATAGTATATTCGTATATACCTGTCGATGGGTTAGAGTTATATTCGATCTATTTTTACATCTAAGTCCTTTTTTCCGCGTATCCACATGGTAATGACAACAGCGCGCGTGGTGCCATAGTACGCATATATTACGTACGTACGCGTCACCCCATATGTACATATACAGGCAGTACGCCACCAGGGCGTACCACCATATAATAAAATAAAATAAAGGTTCTTTTAAAGGTTCACACCCAATTCGAGGGCACGTTGTTGGATTCGACCACGATCGAATTCACTCATCTCATCACCGTACATTTCGTACGAGCGTTCATACACATCCCTCATTTGTTCAAACTGGGATTTATCAATATCAGTATAGAGCATCTGTCCGATCAGATATCCCCTCATCATTCCCACCACACCAGCAGCGGTCATGGCTTTTTCTATCCATTGTTGTTCCATAATTACGAAAATATATTATACAAACCTATTACAATAACAGACCCAATCGCTAGGATTCCTACCATATAACCTAGGGCCACGAACGTATCTTCTACTAACTTTTTCATATTAAAATCTATAACCTATTTTATCCATTTCTTGTTTTAACTTAGCCACGGACTCAATCTTGTCCCAAGCCAATTGGGTTGCCTCCTCAATTGATTTACCTAACGATATATGAAAATTGAATGTGGCGTTAAATAATACTTTTTGTGGTGATGTCAATTCTTTACTCATAACTTTTATTGATGTGAATGTACGAACAATATTTCAGGGAGCCAAATTTATTTTAAAGAGCTTCTGTAACGGTAGTGATAAATCTGAACATAACCACCACACAATGTTCCGAATGTCTTGAATTTCATTCCGTCTACATCGGCAGTAACCTCGGCACCATCACCACCTACACGTACCTTAATATTGCTGGCAGTCATGTTATCATGGATGTGCTTACTCAGGGCACGGTTTAATTTCATCATATTGCTGGCAATGAAATCCTCACGGAAACGAGCTTCCCAATTGGCCCCCAACATCATACGGAGCTCATTAACCAACATTACTTCTTCCTTATTCATGAAGCGACGTGAACCATTGTATCCGGGCTCATAACTTGTAGGCAATACAAATTTGCTCAACTCACTATTCCAGGTATGGTGGCGAGTCAAGAAAACATATTTTTCAACACTACTGTAAGTTTCAATACTGTTGTTGTACCTATTTATAATAGCGTTTCCATCAACTGTCATCCAAGCCAAAAATGCATCCTTACGCTCGTGCATTTCTTTGATTTGCTTGTCGGCCAATTGTTCAACAATAATTTTGGCTTCTTTTTGTATGTGAATTAATGCATTACCTTTCATAACCTTTATTTATACTTTAACACCGTGAATATACGAACGAGGGGTCGGGGAGCCAACCCTTTGTGAAATTTTTTGTCATTTGGAATAATTCTAAATGAAAGTATATATTTCTTTCTCTATGTAAAGGGTTGGGGGCTCGGGGAAAAGGGGTTAATACGGGCCAACCCTTGTACCCTATCCCCGTACCACCTCGTTCCACATACCCTCGAACACACCATAACACGTTCCACCCACAACATAGGGTTGGTCATCCATTTAATTTACTTCCACCGATTGCTCCTTATCGCCACTATCCCTATATGCCTCCTCATTCAATCGTTTATATTCCTCAGGTGTGACTCCCTTCATCAACATATATGCCTCGAAATCGATATCCAAGTGTCTCCATTTATCCGCCCACTCACGTATCCATTCCTGTCTGTGTTTATTGAATTCCTCGTATGTCATATTTCTAAATATATTATCTGGATTATTATTTCTCCCCCCATGAGAGTTGGTGCGGGAAAGGATCCGCCAGTCCTCATCATCCAAATACTCAAGGGTTGCTTTGTTCATTTTATCTAATATGCTATTTCATCCTCATCGTCCCATTGTTCTCTCCAGTACAGGAGAAAGTCGTTTAGGACAGCTTTGCTTTCATCATAATTTTTATCATCATAGCTTTCAACATCGTTGAGGTATACTTTGATCATTTCTTGTATTACGTCTAGGTTCATTTCCAGAATATTTGTATTAGTACGATAAGTAAAGCCAAAGATAAACATACTATAGTTTTTATAGTCAATGGTTCCTTAAAAATCAACCAGCTTCCAATCGCAAAAACAATAGCGCCTAATCCAAAACCAATCAAACGTTGAGGCCATATTTGTCCATTAAATGCTACTGTCATCATTTTAGCATAATACATCCATATCATTGAGACTGGAACACCCAACAATGCTAGTGCCCAATAATGTTTGTTCCAACTAGGCCATTTGATTGGTCCTTGTAGTTGTAGAAAGGTGACAGCTTGGATTATTAGTCCAAGTATCACCCCCCACAATACTAGTAGTCCATTTATCATGGAACAGGAGTTTGTGTTTTAACTCGGTCGAAAATACTATCGGTACGAATAGCTTGATTTTTGTTGTACTCACGTAGTACATTAGTCAAACTATCTGTTACTTGGATATTTTTTTCCACACAACACAAAACGGAATCCGTTTCACTTAAAGTTGAATCTACACGCTCAAATAATTCTTCTTGATTGTTGATTCTTGAGTTAGTTTCCACTACCTCCCTAATGGCTAGAGCAATAATTACAATTACTCCAATCCACAATACTATATTAATATATTTTCTCATATTCCAAAACTATAATCTTCCCAACCAGCATCTGTTTCAGCTTGGGAATCGTCCCATTCTAGCTCTTCATTCATTTCATCTATGATTTGTTGAGCCTCATCTTCATCAACCCATATTCCATCCTGTATATTAGGAAAGTAATACATGCTGTCTATTGTATAAAAATCTTTAAGACTGTACCTCATATTGTTCTACTTGTAATTTTAAACTACCATATCTCTCTAGCACCAATAAATCAAATATTGTTTCAACACCTTGGTATGTGTTGTCAAGTGGTATTACTGGTGTATCTGGAGCTAATTTCCTATATAGATCATTTCTCCATATAACAGCTACTTTACCATTTCCAGTTCCCATACGACGAGCAATCTCAATTACCTCATCACCATATTCAATTCCAAATGTTGTACTCATATCTTAAAAATTTGCTACTTTAGAAATAATATCTGCTACCTGATCTACAGGAACCCATCCCATAACCTCAGTACCATCTAGAACTGGAGTCAAATTATCATCTTTATCCAAAATAAACCAAGTGTCCTCATTGTCCCAAATAGCTACCTCAGCAGAATCAGGACCACTATGACTTGTTTTACCACACTGAACACTAATAGTCATTTTGTTAGAGAAGGTCATATGAAAACCCTCGTTGAAATCGTTTTTAACTATATTAATCATAACTTTTATTTTTATCCAACCATTATTTCTATTAAACAATCACAAATCCAAGCTTTATCATAGATTTGTTTTGCAGTACGTTCAACAGCCATAGCACTAGAACAATCATTGGTGGAGTAAATATCTTTAATCTCACCATTTTTAACTACTTTAACTATATATCTCATAACCTTTATTATGCCATGAATATATGAACTAGATCTCAGGAATCCAACCTCCTTTAAAAGTATTTGTCATTTAGAATGGTTCTAAATAATATTATTTTGCTTTTACTACTTTAGGTAATGTTCTGAATGAACATACGCTTCGACCATTAATTAGAGGCATTCCATGTTCATCATAATCGATGCTTTTCACTTCAATTTTTTTATTTTTGAAGCGCCCCATAAGAATAGTGTCACCAATTTTTACATCTAATTTAATCATATACTTTATTTAATTAAATAACTCACTCTGAAATTCAATATCCGGAATTGCTACACCTTTTTTATTTACTACATTAGCACATACTTTATTAGCAAATTTAATTGCCTCAGGTATGCTTCGTGACAAATAAAATTTTAAGATAAAAGCAGCAGTAAATGTATCTCCAGCTCCACTCACATCAATAGTGTCTTGTGGGTTTGGACTTGGGTATATTTCATCTAAATACTTTACACCTTTAGCCCCTAATGTAATCAATACTTGTCCTACTAAATCGTTTTCAATACCAAAGTTTTTCAACCATTCAACCTCATTTAATTTTATAAATGTAGCGTGTTTAACTTTATTTGGTTGTAGTGTTTTTTTAGTATCAATAATAGACAATTTAGCCAAACTCAATATCTGTTCAATGTTATCAAAACCCAAATATCCTTTATTGTAATCTGAAATAATAACAATATCGGATTGTGAAATGGTTTCACGTTGTGATGGAGATAGAAAACCAATATTATTAATAGACTTATCTTCACCTTCATCCAACCTCATAATCATGTGGTTAGTTTTATTGTGAACAAATCTAGTTTTAGTAATTGGATTTGTTTGATGCCAAAACACTACTTCGTATTTGTCTTCGGGCAACAATGCTTTTAGATTAGAAACAACATTACCCGCCATACCTTGGTTTTCAACTACTTCAGTTGGATTCAAAACCGGAACTGGAGCTTCAGGACACAACCTATTTATGTTACCATAAACAAATCTATCTAATCCTAATTCTCCTATAACTAATATTTTAATTTTCATTTCTTTTTTCTCACAAACCATAAAAATGCCACAACCATTACATTGATAAATAATATGGTTATAGCAAATTTCATATTAATCTACTTTTACTTTATGGTATTCTTCCCAGTTACTATACTTTAAACCCCACATCAAATTTACCATAGCCATTTCTCGTTCAGCCAAGCGTTTATTTAATTTAAGGTTCTTACGTAGGTAATTTTCACCCCATTCTCTCCATTCCTCACTTTGTTCAACGGTCATTGTCCATTGTGTGTACCAATCTTCCACCCCTACAACATCATCATAAGTTACATCATGGCCTGCAATAATAAACATTTGATTAATTAAATCAATTACTGCTTGTTCGCGTTTTTGTTCTCGTGTTAATCGTTTGCGTTTAGTTTCCATAGTTCGTATACTGAATTGAGTGTGTTAAATTTAATATAATCCTCTCTCTCCTCCACGATTTCTGTTATTGAAGTTGTTAACCAAGTAAAACTCATTCGGTGAGGATCTAAAATACAAGATCTACCAATAGCAGGTTCATCATGTTTTTCTTTAAACCTACTATCTTCACCCCATTCAATCCATCCCATTTCTCTTCCATAGTGTGTTAAACCATCTCGTTCACGAACTAGTTTATACTTAGCGTTAGCATTAGGGTCACCAAACAATAATTTACCCATTTCATCATCCATTTTTAGATTCCCATTCTCATCCTGAGTGAGGAATATTTTATCTTGTTTAATTTTGCTCATCTTCTTTATTTTGTAATTTCTCTAATTGCTCTTCAAGGTGCTTAATATCACTAAACACAATTTCAGCATCGGGGTCAGGTTCATACATAGCAATGTCTCGCATTAGTTTAGCTCTGTATCCTTCATTATAGTATCCTTGTTCAATCCAATCAGCTAAATTCTGTAAATGATCAGGTCCTGAAATTGAGATACGCAAGTCATAATCACACCATTTAGTTTTCCAATCCCAAAACATAATACCTTTAGTCAAGCGTCTGTGTAGGTAATGTAATCTAAAATTACGAACACGAACCAATGATTTATCATTTCCAAACACATGTAGGAAACGTAAAAACCATCTTGGACACCATTTTGGTTTTGCCTCATAATCCATTGCTAATACAAGTGGTCGAAGCACTTTATTGAACTCACTACCCTTATAGAACGTGGCATTCAAATATCCATACTTGTCCTCTTCAGTTGGAAAGAAAATATAACGAATATCGCTCCATTCTAAATTACGGGTGGTAATATACTTCATCTTACGACCCTTCCAAAATAAAATAGTGTATTTCAAATCCTCCAAACGTTGTTTGAATGTTCTATTATCTTTTACTTCAAATTTGCTTCTCATAATTAATCTTCTATTTCTTCACCCCACTCAGTT
>Ga0222714_10001909_pt1 | contig 22956 bp, 31 predicted proteins | sample C33_3DmetaG_FD_165048 | JGI IMG/M metagenome (GOLD analysis project Ga0222714, IMG submission 165048) | Estuarine water microbial communities from San Francisco Bay, California, United States - C33_3D | ecosystem: Environmental > Aquatic > Marine > Unclassified | place: USA: California...
AGCTTTAAGTGCTTTACTACGAAAATCTTCTACAGTTACAACATTAACTACAACAAGACGTGATGTGTCAATAGCCCTAGAATCAAGTAGGGTCTTAGTGATAGCTGCCTCAGTATCAAAATAGAGACAATACCCATCGGGATTGGTATCAAGAAAATTCTTAACAACGGCGATGCTGAAGAAAGTCTTTCCAGTAGAAGATTCTCCAGCAATAGCAGTAATCTTATTGCCAGATACACCACCAAAAATACTACCTGAAACCAGTGCATTAAAAATGAATGAACCTGTATCAACATAAGTTTCGGTATCATCAATCTCCGATGCAATTTTTGTGTAGTCATCACCGATCTCTTTTACAATATCTTTTAAAAAATCCATTAACAGAAAAATCCCTCCAAACTAACTTTCTTTTCTACAGACCATCCAATAGCGTCTAAGATAGACTTGAGTGGTTCCACAAAACTCTTTTCAAATTGTAAGTCATAATCAATATACTTGTCAAGACCAAGTTCTCTAGGAAAATCTTGAATGAAAGAAATCACATTTTCCTGAATAATATTTGGTTTTTTCAAGTATAGAAACTTAATCTTTTCCCCGTTGCCGATGAGAGAATATTTATTTGTGAGTTTTTTTTCTTTCACATAGTGATTGAACAATAATGCTCCACGACAATGAATGGGAGTACCTTTGATGTAAATATCAGAAGATGAATAATACTTACGAACATCAGATGCTGTCCTGGGAAAAGCAATCTCTTCTGGAGGAAGAGATTTAAATTTTGTCCGGCAATGCTCAATAAATTCAATAACCTCATCCTCAGTTCCACTCATCATATGTTTAAGACCGTCCTTAATCATCTGACGGCAAGGTGCTGGAGTGGAAGACTTGACTGCCTCAATCCCCATCATTTTCAGTTTAGGTTCTTCGTAACGGACACCTTCACTATCCCACACATTAAGAATGTATCGCTTCTTGGCAGTCCAAATACCACGTTCAGCAATATTCTCACGCTTCATAAACATCTTTTGATCGTATGCATTCACATACGTCGCCAGTTCTTGGTAGCAACTTTCAATATAGTTCTCAAGTTCCATCTTACACACCTTATCAAGGAAATTGACAACGACTTCAGTAGTTTTCTCTCTTCCTTGGAATATAGTGTCAACCAAAGGACCCATATTAAGATAGATACTGTCAGTATCTGAGGCAATAACGTAGTCAACATTTTGAGTTTTAAGAATTTTATTTAAGTGAGAGTTCATCTTGTTCTCTATCCATCGGATAGAGACTTGACCAGATAATGTAATCGCTTCTGCGTTTGCGAGTTTGTAATATCTAAAATACTGGTTACCGATAGCGCCATAAGCACTATTAAGCTGAATCTTGCGTGCCATCTGGATATTGTTGCATCGTGCAATTTCTTTTTCCAGATCCTTAGTTTTTTTCTTTTCATATTCCTGTTTTGCTGCAAGCATCTTCTTCTTATAGATGGTTCGATCTTTATAGATCTTTTCCATCAGTTCTGGCAAGAATCCACGAACATCCTTACGATACATTGCACCGTTAGCACACACCGAATAGTCCTTATAGGACCCAAAATCAATGTCTTGGTTGAGGATTCTATCTACGGTTGCCGAAGAATGCCGCTCTTCCAGAAGAGTTTCTGGAGAGATGTTGTACTGCATAATGAGGTGGGGATATAGCGAGTTAAGGTCGAATGACACCACCCAGTCATAAATCCCAGGAATAGGCTCCTTAACATATGCGCCAGCATACTTAGAATCCTTATCAGACTTTTCTTTTGGTGGAATAACAATATTCTTCTTTTTAAGATAATTGTAGATAATAGTATCCCACATACGAACCTGAGAGGACACATCAGCATAGTTCGCTTTTGCATCGTATGCCATCGTAATAGCAAGTTCAATCAGTTTCATCTTGTCTTCCATTCGGTCAACAAGTTCCACGTCCTTGATGTTATATTCTACAAACTTCTGCCATCCATTCGTGTAGAAGTCTTTAAATGTATCAAACTCAGAGTGGTCCAGTTTTTTCTGCCCCAGTTCTACACTTGCAATGTAGTCAAGGCGATATGATTCTTGTGCCTTATAAGTGAACTTCTTATAAAGATTAAGATAATCTAGTTGAGTAACACCACCGACATCATATGCAATGTTTTTACGACCAGAAATGTAAACTTCTCTTTCAGTGACTAGTCCCCAAGGGGAAAGTCTCTTCATCAACTTTTCACCAAGGATGCGATCAATGCGTCGAACAAGATAAGGAATATCATACAACTCACTATTCCATCCAGTGACAACTTCAGGAATATTTTCCTCAATCATCCACCAGTTGATAAATCCATTTAGGAGTTCATATTCAGTTTCGAATCCCCGGTAAATGACATTCTGTTGTTGATTTTTAAATGCTCCTTTACCCCAAGTGTGGATTTGTTTAGTTGCATAATCTTGAACAGTAATGAGTAGAACTTCTTCAGCAGCAGATTCTACATCTGGAAATCCATTCTCAGATGCAACCTCAATATCAATTGTAGAAATTTTAATCTTTTTAGTATCAAACTTAATCTCCTCTTCAGGATACATCTCAGAAATATACTGATAGATGTAACCAGTATTTCCATAGATTTTGAAGTTTTCTACTCCCTCATACTTTTTAATAAAGTCGCGACATTCTCTTACAGTTCCTGGTTGAACCGTTTCAACAAACTCATTCTCAAGAGTTTTATATTTTGTTTTTTTATTAGAAGGGACAAAAAGAGTCGGGTAGAACTTCTCCTTAGTCATAAAATGGCGACCATTCTCATAACCACGGACTAGGAAGTTGTCCCCGACCATTTGGACGTTTGTATAAAAGCGGAGCGACATTAAGCAATCATCTCAAAGTATTTGGAAAGCAAATCAGGTGTTGGGTCTGCAAGAGTAAGGATACTCTCAGAACTAATCATAAACTCAGTTTGTATCGAAAAGTCAATCCAAGATTCTAACACATAAGAATCACTTGATGCCTTTACCAATCGAAAAGGATTAGTTAGTTTACAATTCGGTTCGCCAATATCGGCACCAACTTCCACAATCTCAGTAATCAATACAGCGTCATTCTTCAGTAAAAGACACTTCACTATCTGTTCCATTTACTTTTTCCTCATACAATTTTTTTACTTCCCTAACTGGGTCAACAATAGTAACCAACCAATCAGGTCTAACTGGTATTTCGTCATCTTTTGAAAAGAGAATCCAAGGAGCAAATGTTACTCCAACAGAATCATCTTCTAGATTTTCTGTCAAATATACAGACTCTGTAAGAGTAAGTTTATGTGGATCTTTAAATAGGTATCCACAAATCTTATCATCAGAAATCAATTCTTTAATGTCTGCGATGATCGTTTCGCCGGATTTTAATAGTGCAAGTTTTACGGACATTTGAAATATTTCTCTCCAATCATTCTACCAATAAAAAGGGGAGGTGTCAACTGGTTTGTGCCAGTTACCTCCCCGTCTGCGCCGACGATATTCAATTCTATTTATAGTCTATACTCAACTGTTTAGGGTTAAAGATAGTCTTTACGTGAGTGATGCTCTGGTACTATTTTCCCAAGTACGATCCGTAAAAGTCCGTCTTCGAATACAACTTCCCTAACTTCTGTGTCGTCGGATAGAGTCCACGCTCGTTGAAAACTTCTGCTAGCCAATCCCTTGTGGATAAACGTTTTCTCTGTCTCGGTGTCCTCCTTTTGTCCTTCGACAAAAAGTTTTCCATGCTCCGTGTATACATAAACTTCTCCTTTCTTAAATCCTGCTAATGCAATTTCTAAATGAGATTCTACATTATTTAACTGAATAAGGTTGTAAGGCGGATAATTTTTTGTAGTTTCGTGAAGATTAAACAGACGATCAAAGTATTCGTCCATTCCAATACTGTTTCTACTAACCCTCTCTAAGAAAGCAGGAAAATCTGCAGCATTATACCTTGCAAGCCTTGCGAAGTCGGTCATTGTTCTTTCTCCTTATAAAAGCGAGTTTTGATTGTGTGGACCCTTACGGCATCCATATTAATTTATACAATAAAGAACAAAAAGGGGAGTGTTGAACTCCCCACATAATTATTCGGTTTCTTCAACCTTTTTTTTCTTAGATCCAATATTATACTTAGTCTCAAGAATCCAATCACCTTTATCCTTGTAAGCAAGAACTTTGATTTGATTCAATGGGGCAATATCTTGAATCTTATCAGCATCCACAATGCCAATCAAACCCCAATCAGCGAGGAGTTGAGCGATGCGATTTCGGCGCTGTACATCGTTGACAGTAAGGTTAGCATTTTTCCCATCAAGGGCAAATAATTCCTTAAAGTGAACGAGATAATATCTGCCTTGCTTGTGAAGAATATGGCAAGACTGATAGATTTTTTTCTCTTTTCTTGAAGCGACTCCAATACGAGTCAGAGTTTCACGCACTTTCAAAAAGTCATCAGGTTCGTTAAGAACTACTTCGACCATTTGTTCGGGCGACCACTTCACTTCGGGTTCTCGAACCACACTCATTTTTTTCCTCCAGTTTCAAATTTCAATCTAATAAAATTAAGTTGTTCTTTTGTAAGAATCCTCAAAGCTTGCTTTGCCTTTTCATTACTATAACCATAATAACGTTTGACATAATCAAGATCTTTGATCGTATCTTTTCGGAGCCAGGGAGAAAATCTCTTCTTTTTCCTTAGACTATTTAGAAAAAAATCATATTGCATTTTTTTGGGGAGGAAATGATACTGGTTCATTTCATTTGCAAACATGATGGCATCCAGATGCCCAGAGAAACAACGGTTAACAATATAAGGAGGATATTCCTTTTCGCATGAATGGTCTTCGTCAATCAGATTCTGTTTTGTCTGATTAATACTATTCAACCAATCTTTAAGTTCCATCAGTGAAATTCTCTCATATAATGTAAAATATTCATGCCCAACTTTTTAGAGCAAAGCTGATAGTACTTGATACATATTTCATTTTCCTCTTGCGTTAGTTTGGAATCGTTCCTCCAACAAACAATGTCTATCGTATTATCAAAAACTTTATTCCCGGACTCATTCTTGAATTCGAGATTTTGCTTTTTATAACTAGTCAATTTCGGTCCCATGAACATAATTAAATAACAACAATTCTTTACGGTGTTTTTGCTCTCGCATGTATTCACCAACTGACCTCATCGTATAAGTAAGGTCAAACTCAGCAGCACTCCAGTTAGTAAAACGGTCTTTAACTAACTGGTCTGAATTATAACTAATCAACTGATGAAGATTGCAAGAAGAGCAGTCAGCAGCAAACCTATCGTGATCAAATCCTTTGTGCATTGACCCTTTACGCCCATAGAGGTTATCCTTAATGTCATAAGGAGGATCAAGATATACAAAAGCATTACCTTCAGCACCAAGTAAGTAATCATAGGAGTAATTAGTTATACGCCATTTCTTGATTATTTCCGAATATCCTGGCAGTTTATCAATTCCTCTGATGGAGAAGTTGCTGTCGCTTGCTTGGGCAGAGAAGGAGCTGGACTCAGTAAGACCTGAGAAAGAGCATTTATTAACAACATAGAAGGAAACAGCACGCTGGAAATTTTCACTGTCTTCCAGAGGTCTTGCAAGATACTTCTTGGCGTCAAGAAATAAGTTTTTAGCACTTGTAGGATCAACATGACGATATTTCAGTTGTAATAATTCATCTCTCATCTCACGCCCAAACATCTGGAGTTGCTGCCAGAAGTTGACCAGAGGTTCATACAAGTCATTGACCCAGATTTTTGTGTCTGGATATTTTTTAGTGATATGGATAGAAACACTACCGCCACCAAGGAAAGGTTCGCGGAACTCATCATACTCCCTCATATCAGGAAAATATTGGTCCATCTTGGCGACTGCTCTGGATTTTCCTCCGGGGTAGCGCAAACAGGTTTTATAACTTTTCAGACTGGTCATAATCTTTAGGATGATACTTCAAGAATTCCCAGAAAGTCATTTTCATTTCTTTCTGAGTCATACCACAATGTTTTGCGGCAGCAGGTAGAGTCATTTTAGCACGAAACAGTGCCCAGTTTGCCTCATCTACAAGTTCAGGTGTAGTCTTCGCTTTTGGTTCTACAAGTTTAGATTTATCAATATTCAGTAGACCCATCAATCTTCTCCAGTTCTCCAGTTAGTGTATAAAAGAATTTATCAATAGATAATAGACTGAGATGCATCCGATCCCCCCTCCAGCAGTTCACCAGTAAGAGCATATGTGAGCATATTTACACTTTGGGACATAAGGCGATATCCAGATCCAACATACACTTGCCCACTAACAACGGCAAATGTACAAATCCCCCAAAAGATGTAATACATTCTGGACTTTATTTGATGTTTTTTGTTTTTCATTTGAAGTTACACTCAACCATAATTTCAGTTAGACAAGCAAGCATATTTATTTCTTGGTCTGCTACAAATGCTGCCTGATACTGATACTTAGCAAGAACAAGCACAGCAGCAGGAACGCTATTGTTTTCAAGGGCATTATAACAAGCATCGTAAATACGACGCATAAGTACAGTAGTATCATTGTCCATGTTAGATACCACCCACTTCCGAACTTCGGGGAAGTTCTTTTCCTTAAGGCTTTTGATGAGATCATTTACAGCAACATCAGAGAACGAAGCAAGAATACCAGCATCAATCTTTCCACTGACAGAGTAACGCTGACACTCATTCAGCACTCGCCGCCAGTCGGGGAAGTGCTTGTTGATAAGTTCTACCAGGACCTTGTTATCATATTCAACACCTTCTGTATCCAAGATTTCTTGGAGACGCTTAAAGAACTGTGCTGCGATACCTTGTCGCTCCTTCCCTTTGATAGAGAAATCAACGACGGCACATCGACTATGGAGGGGATCAAGGATTTTGTTTTTGTAGTTGCAGGTGAAGATGAATCTGCAGTTGCCAGCAAACTCCTCAATAAACGCCCGTAGGAGGAGTTGAACATCATTGGACGTGTTATCTGCCTCATCAATGATGATGACCTTGTGTTTAGAATCTGATGTAAGTGAGACGGTCGAAGCGAAGTTTTTCGCATTGTTTCTGACAGTATCCAGGAATCTACCCTCGTCAGATCCATTGATGACATAAACGTCTACTCCCAACTCATTACATAATGCTTTGGCAACAGTGGTCTTGCCAATACCAGGAGGTCCAGCAAGAAGCATATTGGGGATTTCACCCTTTTTTAGAAACTCCCGAAACATAGTTTTAGTAGACTCTGGGAGAATGCACTCCTCAATAGTCTTTGGTCTATACGCCTCCACCCAGATGAAAGATTTTTTATCAATTTGGTTCATAATTAAATAAAATTAGAATTAATAAGAATACGATTCTTATATTTCATAGGAGAATGTCCGGTATGATACTGATCACCATCAAAGAAAATCAAACGATTCTTTTTTGGCGAAACAGTTTCCATGACACTATATTCTTCACTCCTTTCTCTCTCATTATACACCACAGTTTCCCCATCAGAGTCAGAAACGTAATATATGGTAGTAATGTTTTTTTGTCCTTCAATGTCCACATGAGGAGTATGCAGAACTTTAGTTCCACTTGCTACCGTCATATCAACACGACACCTCAACAATTCTTTGGCGCCAATTGTATCTTGAACTTGAAATAAAAATGGTCTTAATAACATAGTTAGAGGAGTTTCTACCCATCCGTAGTCACACCTAGAATGAATCAAAAAACTAAATCCATGATTAAGAATAGATTTCTGTTCAAAGTTTTCACTAGTAATACCACCACTAAAAAACCATGGTTGTTGCATTGATTGAAGTCTTCCCTCAATCTCATTGGCATAAGTGGGGGTAAGAAAGTTATCAATTACATTCATTTGAGAATTCCAAGAGGAACAAATAAAATCACTCATTATCAAGAACCTCAATGTGGGATAAAAAGTGTGAAGGAGTATTCCACCACATCATTTGTGTTTCTTCCCAGTTATCGATGATTATAAAATCACCGTGTGAATCAACAATCTTATATCTGTGACGAAGGTACGCCCCGTCAGATGTCTGGGTAAAATACCGAGGGTCATTCTTATCAATTAGTTTCATATCCATTCAGGTTTACGGTCGGGTCGTCGAAGATAGTTATCTTTGACCCAAGGTTTAGATGCGATATACATCTTGTATGCGTCAAAGGTAGAAATACTAGTATCAAACTTGTATTCCTCAGGCATTGCTCGTATGAAAGGAGTTACTTCATCAAGTCTACCTTTGGGGAAAAGGTAGTAAGCATGAGTCAGTGTCCCTTCACAGGAATGAGTCTTATTATATCGCAAAGTATACTCTTGGCACAAGTTCAGTCCCCATTTGATAATCCAATAGGCGTTGTCCACCGTTTCCGCCGCCCATTTAGTGCATGGGTGGTTTCTGAATGCTCCCTTTTCTGTCTTGTAGGAAGTGCCGTCTTGTTTGGGAAGAGTCCCATAATCATGATACCAGGGAGAAGCAATAATGCTAAGCATTTGACAGCACTCAAGCGGCATCTTGACAATGTGTTTATCAGGAAGACAGATGGCACTTTCAGCTGGAAATGGATGTGTGACGAAAATGTTCATCGAAAGAACTGCATGAGATATCCTAACCCCCATTCTAGTGTATTGGGGGGGATATCGTCAACGTTTTCTTCCAAAATTTTCTTTGCTGCAACCAGACGTTCAACACCACAAGCTTGCGCCGATGCTCTGGAAATCGCATCAAATTCCTGAAGTGCTTCATCATCTCCCTGCTTGTAACCACGAACATAACAATCTCTTGCCTGACGCATGAGTTCTTCAGTTTCTGAAGCAAAGGTGACAGTTTCTTCCTTCAAGGGAATTTGCATTCGTTTCATACAACTCATGCTAAATTTCATAGCGCGACGAGTGTCATCAATAGACAGAGCATAATCTTCTCCGTCTCGGAATGCATATTGTATAATACCATTGGTACATTCCATCACGCGCAAAATAGCAATCTTATCCAACTCTCCGTCGGGCAGATTGTCATACAGTTCTTTCCAATTTTTCATAATGAGAGTTGAACAATTTTAGAAGCATCAATTACGGAGAAAAATGTTTCCAAACCAACGATATCCCAGGTCTTAATTTTTACTGCAAATGGGAGCATTGCTATATTTCCAATAAGTCGAATCCAACATCCCCAATAAACAGAAATATAAAGAATAAAAAAGTATCCGATAATTAAACAAATACTTCCTAGAACACGCAGTAGATTTACATTCATTCTAATGGTCTCACAAATTTATTCAAAATAATGTCCTTAGATTCAAAGACCATCTTCATATATTCTACACCAACTTGGGGATCTGTATGATCCCCACATGTAAAGATGTCACACACAGCCATGCCCTTTTCGGGCCAAGTATGGATACTAATATGACTCTCGGACAACATAGCAATGGCAGTCACACCCTGCGGTTGGAACTTGTGTGAGTTCATAGTCAACAATTGTGCATTACACTTTCGTGACGTAACGTACAGAGTGTCTCGGATAAACTCTTCATCGTCCAATAACGCACGGCTACAATCTTTGAGAGTAAAGAGAATATGTTGCATCACCCAAATACCGAATCAGGTTCCAAAGCAATATAATACGTAAGATTATACTTAGTGTTAGTAAACTTAGAAAGCAATTTAGAAGAAACTACTACATCATAAGCACCAGGAATAATCTTGATGTTTTCAACCCTAAAGTTGAAGGTAAATTCCTGATCCGTTTCTCCAACAACAATGGCATATTCATTGGAGGTATCATTCTTCTTGTCACGAACCACCAGTTTGATGACACCTGCCTCACCAACGGCAGACAAGTCAGGCAGCTGATAAACTGCTGCTGCTTTCACCAATTTCTCCAAAGAGGCACTATCCAGTTGGAAGCAAACATCTTGAGAAGGAAGTTTAATGTCCTTTTCAGGAGGAGCAATAATAACGTTGGGGTCGGCGAAGAAGTACTTCACACGACGCTTGCCTTCCTTAATACTGAGATAAGAATCTTCCTTAAAGTCAAGGTCGGGGTCATTGTGAAGACTCAAACCGTTCAGGAACTGGTTGAGGTCATAGATTGCAAAGTCACGGGGAAACACCTCAGTGATATCTGCTTCCGCAAGAATATTCTTGGCAACGGAGATAGTGCGGAGTTTGGTACCTTCCTTCACAAGGATAGAGTTGTTGATGCCTGCAAAGTTTTTCAGGATTGTCAGGGTATTATCAGAAAGTTTCATAGTCTTTTTTTGAGTCTTCATTGGTTGTAGGTTTCACGGACAGCGTTCTTATCATTGAAATTCATAAGAAGAACAGCATAGTGCAGAATCTTCATAATGTCACGACGGGCAGTACCTTTCTTATCGTAACGAGAAGCATACTTAAGAATATTGCTGCGACAAAATGCCTCACCATCACCACACGCTTCAATCAGATCAAGTGTCTGAATCTTATCATCACCAGCAGAATAGTGCTGATTGTAAGTCCCACGGATATATTCAAGAAGTTCTTTAACAATTTCTTCTTCGTTATACTTCCATGGAGTGCTGGGAGATTGTTTAATAATGTCGTTGCTCATATTGCTGTTAATAAGAAATTCATAATCGCTGTGCCCCCAAGGACGCATACCACCATCAAGTTCGGCATAGTCTGGGATATTGATACTATCGTCCATTTTTAGCTCATCATAAAGTAAAGACCAGGAATTAGTCATAATTTATTATATCAGAATGTGGTTACCCCGTCAACCTCTTTGGCGGGAAGTTGGAAGTCTGCATCAACTTTATCATAGAGTTCAAGGAATGCTTGTTTGGTTTCATCATCAAATCGGTTTACACAGACTTGAATTGCTTTTGCTTTGTCGTTGAAGATGCTGTAGGCACGGATAATATGGACAAGGCGACGGGTGCTAATGATTTCCTCAATACCACCATCATAGAAGGTCTTACGGATCACATCTGCCCAGTCAGTGAGGCGCTTACAGAAGTCACTATCTTCAACACCAAGACCCAGAGCAACACCCTGAAGAATACGTTGCTCAGTAGAGGGGGAAGGATAGGACTGCTCAAAGGTCACAGGAAAACGCTCAAGGAATGCTTCATTTAGCACATTAGTGCCAATGAATCGTCCGTCATCAGAACCCTTACCTTTAGTATTGGCAGTAGCAATGACGTTGAAACCAGCAGCAGGTTTGATCCACTTACCGATCTTTTTCAGAAACACCCCCTTACCTTCAAGGATGGATTGGAGACAAAGGATTTTGTTAGAAGCAAGGTCAATTTCATCGAGTAACAGGACTGCTCCTCTTTGGAGTGCCTCAATGACAGGTCCATTATGCCAAGCAGTGTTCCCATCCACAAGACGAAAACCGCCAATAAGATCGTCTTCATCGGTTTCAATAGTAATGTTTACTCGAATAAGTTCTCGCTTGAGTTGAGCGCAGGCTTGTTCGATTCCAAACGTTTTACCGTTTCCAGATAGTCCAGTAATAAACGTTGGGTAGAAAAGGCGGGATTCAATAATCCTTTTAAGATCACTAAAATTGCCAAACTTGACGAAGGTATCATCTTTATCGGGAATAAGGTTTTGCTCAAAGTTTTGCTCAACGGGAGGAATAGCAGCAGGTGCATTTACGGTTTGCTCAAGTTGCTCTCGTGCGTCTTCAATGGTCAAATTCCACTTACCGCGTCCAGTTTTGTAATCATTGAGTTTGCTAGCGACAGTCTGGTAGTTAGCACCATTCATAGCACACCAGGCACGAATATCACCAGAAGTAACAGACTCTCCATACACTGCTTGGAGGGAAGTACGGATATAGTCAGCGGAAATGGTCATGATGTCGTTTTGGATTTTTCAACTAAAGTTATTATACAAGAAAAAGGGGGTCACAATGACCCCCAGTGGACAGTTTGAAAAGTGTCTTATTATCAGAATTTATGCTTCTTTTTACCAAAATTAAATACTCCACTTTTTTGTTCATATAATTTTTTTGCTTCAAGAGGAACTGATGGATATACTGTTGGTTCAGATACTACTGGATCAGAAACAACCTTTTCTTGTTTTTCTTGCGAAAGTTTTCCGGTGATTAAATCTGTAAATCTAGACATTTTTATACAGTTTTTGAAGGCTTATTAATATTTAGAAAATTTTAGGTATTTGTCAGGATACAAGTTCGATAAACTCTCCAAGAATTTTTTTGTTCATTTTCTTGGACTTAAGACTCCTAACAAATGCCGATTTGATTTGAGTCTTGGTAGCACCTTCCTTCACCTCAAACTCAGCATCCTGGGAAAGTACATTTGCAGAAATTCCAAAATAAGAGGTATATCCAGAAGTTTTGATGCTGAAAGCACGATCTTTTTTCCAAGCATACATAGTCTTATCAAAATCAGGTCCATAATATCCACAGTAACGGCGAATGAAGGATCCAGAGTCACGAGACTCAAGCACACGAATACCGATAAAGTTAATATCCTTAAAGTTATCGCGCAGGTTACGAAGAAGAATATCAGTAAACTCATACCACTGACAATCAAGCGAATAAGTAGTGCCAACTTTACGGTCACGCAGAAAGGAATTGGGTCCAATATGAGAAGTTCCCATGAAAGGTTCTGTTTCAAACTTACGCTGAACTTCACGATGATACTTACACATTGCCGCTTCACCGTCAGTCAAAATCACACACTGAACTTTCTCCAATTTGTTTTCTTTTTGAAATTTAGGAAGAATCTGATGCAGAGTAATCAGAGTCTCATTCAAAGGAGTTCCAGAAAGAGACATACCATAAGGAATAGGATAACGAACAAAGGAGTTATATCGAAACGCAGAAGCAAGACGAAAGATATTCTTCATATGATCTTCCAAGGTTTTACCGTTAGTCTTACTAGTAAGCAAATTCATCAGAGAAAAATGTTCGGATACTTGCACCAATCCATCTTTCTTCGTATAAGCAGGTTCACGAATGTCTGCCTTGCCTGATTCATTATAATGAACCAGAGGATAGTCACTAGTGAAAGCGTAAACCTCAAAAGGAATAGCAACTTTCTTACAGAACCACACAAGGTTGAAAAGTTGTTTGACAGTATCCAACATTACGTCAGTCATAGAACCAGACCAATCAAGAATAAATACCAAACCGTGATTTTTACCACCAGGAACCACAGCGACTTTTTTGAACAGATCTTCATTGAACTTGTAGGTATGCAGTTTAGTGGTATCCAGAACACCTGTCTTTGCAAATGTGGAACGCAAATACATATTTGCAGACTTCTTCATCTCAAATTCTTTTACGAGATAGTTGACTTCCTTTTGTGCTGAACGCTTAAATTCTACAAACTTTTTATCGACTTCGCCAAAGATTTCTTCAGTGGTGTATTCTTTTTCTTTGCTCCAAGAACCCCAATATTCTTTACACTTATCGTGGATTTCGGCATTGGGGACGATAACTTTACTCAATTCAACTTTGGGCAACTCAAGATAAACATTTTCTACGCCACCACGATTAATAAGTTCCTTAAGTGCTTCCTCAAGAGACTCCATAGTCTTTACTTCAGGTTCTTCATCATCCCCTCCACCGAGTGAAGTTGTTTGTGGTTGCTTCTGCTCCAAAGTCCCGCCATAAGAATCTGTTTCACCAGGCTGCTCTTGCTGATCATTCTCGCCCTCAGGTTGTTCGGAGAAGTCAGAGGCAGGTTGGTTAGAACCATCACTCTGCGACTCAAGAGAGTCCATTTGAATCTTGGTTTCTTCCTGCTGCTTTGCCTTACAAAACTTGTAGAGTGCTTCTGCCGCCACAAGAACATCGGCAAAGGTTTCAGTCTTCCCAATCACAGAGACAATATCCAACTCATCCTTCTCAAAAGGAATTTCTGCAAAGTTGCCAATTTTATAGTAGAGATTGACCTTATCAGCAAGATTATAAGTGCCCAAATCATCATCACCAATTTGAAAAAAATCTTGCTCAGAAAATTCTTTATATCCGTTAAAGAAAGTCTTAGCAAGACCCTCATAACGACGCTTCATCAATTTCTCAATGCGAACATCTTCAACAATATTCACAAACTGTGGGGGAATCTTATACTCATTCAACCAATCCTCATCAGGAGTATAAATGCTATGCCCGCACTCGTGGGCGACAAGAAGGTCATACACGGTGCTGCTTGCTCGCTCCCACATAGGGAGAGTAAGAACACGGGTATGAACATTAAAGCAAGCGGTCTCTACCTTTTTATGTTCTACGACAATATCTTCTGTCGCCAGAAGACGAGCAAGCATTCCCTTTACTTCAAAATTAACAGACATTTGAGTATGTGTGGTATGCGTATATTATAACCACCCCACCACTAATCACGAGAAGCACTAGGACAGTTCAACAAGTGTCCTGGTCTCCCAGTAACCCAAAAGAAAAACCGCCTCGTGAAAGGCGGTTCTTGAGTGCTTGGCGTCGTGCCTTTGCTTGTCGGAGTGCTTGCGGTTTCAGTTTCCGTTTTTGCTCCTTTTTAGAGTGGTGATAGCGGTTGGGAACTTGCATGATTCTTTGATGGTTCAGACCATCATACGTGAAAAACCTTTGACCTTTTCAAACTTTATGACACTTTGGAATTTGTCATGTAGGTCGGCCTTGTGGGATATGACAAAGATATTAGCATCCTTAATGACATAGCGAATAATCTTAAGAAATTCATCGGTGCCGAAACCATCGAGTGATGAATCAAACACCTCATCCATAATCAGCAGATTAGTATTTATGGAATTTTTGACTCTAGCGACTTCCCTCCAAGTGAAGAGTAGGGCAAGGTCAATTCTCATTTTCTCACCCTCACTGAAAGAACTATAAGAAAAGTCCTCGTGAATGGGCGATTTTACCGTTTCGTTAAATTCCTCATCCAAATTAAAATTAATATAAAAGTCCATCATCTGTAGATAACGGTTCACCTGCTGATTTATGAACGGAAGATACTTTTTAATTATCTTCGTTTTTACACCATCATCCCTAAGAAGGGAATAGGCAAAATCGTAATGAACGATTTCCTGTTTTTTATTTGAGAGTTCTTCAATTGTCTTTTGGAGATTTTTTTTAAATTCTTCTAGTTTCTCATGTTCAGTATTTCGATTTGCAAGGTTCTCGGCAATTGTTTGAATTTCATGCTCAAGATCTCGGATTTGTCGCTGGTTAAGTGATATCCGAGTATTGTTTTGAGAAATGCCATGCGTTAAGTTTGTAATCTCCTGGGATAGGGCATTAAATTGGCGCTCCCGTTCCTGTTCGAACTTGATGGTGTTTTCGAGTTCTTCGTAACCTTCCTTTAGTTCCTTTGCTTTATTTTGAGCGTCTACAATCCTATTTAACCGAAACTCTTCCTCAATACTCTGAGTACAGGTTGGGCAAACCGTATTCTCAGTGAAAAACTTGTGCTCTTTTGTAAGAACAGATACTTTTTGAGATAGCTTTCCTCTAAGATTATTAAGTTTAACTATCTTATCGCCAGCACCGATTACTTCTTCTTGCTCCTTTGTGAACTTATAAATCTCTTCTTCAGTCTTGGCATTTTCTTTCATATAAATGCCAACTTCATCATCTAACTTGGTAATCTTTTCCTTATTGGCATTTATATTGGCATTTCCACGAAGTTCCAACTCATCAATAAAATTCTGCTGCATCTTCATCTTGTCCTTAAGTGTCTCCTTCTTAAGATCAAGAGATTTGATTTGGTCCTTCTTCTCACGAATCTTATCTTTAATCAGTCCATTCATCGCAGAGAAGATGCGAATATCCAACAAATCCTCAATCACCTCACGGCGATTGGAAGTCGTCAGTTGCATAAATGGCACAAAAGTACTACTACCCAAAATCACAATTTGAATAAAACTGCGATAATTTACCTTAAGAATATTCTCTTCTAATATTTTTTGATTTGCGCGATCATCAGCTTCCTTATGAAGGGGATTTCCATTCACCTCAATATCAAACACGTTTGGTTTAATGCCGCGACGCACCAGATATTCTCTATTGTTAATAGAGAATTCAATTTCAACAACGCAATCTTTTTCGTTGGTAGCATTTGCCAATTGGGGTTTATTAATACGCCTAAATGCGCGGTTGAATAACCCAAAACATATTGCGTCTAAACAAGTGCTTTTCCCTGCCCCATTTGTTCCGACAATTAAGTTTGTTTTATGTTTTTGAAAATCAATTTCTGTAAATTGATTACCAGTACTCAAAAAATTGCGGTAACGAAGTTTCTTAAATGTGATCACAAGAAAAAAATTCAGTAAGGTTATTATATCGCATAAAATGACCTAAGTCAAGTAAAAATTTCTAAAAAATTTATTCACTGTCTTCACTATCCAACTTCAAGTTTGGAGGAATAACTATATCATCCGGCGTTATAATGGCATATTTATACGAATAATGCTTACAAGTCCTCAGTGCAAGATCATCATCAACTTCAACCACATCCATTTCAGTATCCTCTTGCTCTTCTAGCATCATAGCGTATCTGTCCGCGTCATCCTCATCTTCGAATAAGAATAAAACTTTATTTCCATCCCGATCAAACACGGCATAAGCGCCATCTTCTTTATTGTTTCGGACTGTCAGAAGAAACATTATTCCACTTCGCAAGCTTGCCTATACAATTCTTGAAAAATACCTTTGATTATATTTTTGTCGAATTCAAATTCTGCCTCGTCGATATAACGATTTAGAATAGAGATTGTATTTTCATCCTCACCAACATCAAACTCTTCGCCTTCTTGAATTTCAAAATTTTCAATAATTTTTAGTTCTTGAACTCCCACAGTGTAGAGTTTATCAATGAACTTTTCAAAGGACTTAGGTTTTGATTTTTTACGAACGATTACCTTAACAATTTTATTCTCATACTCTGTAGCATCAAACATTTGATAAGGAGTATCCTCATAATAAATGTTATAGAATAATTTATATGGATTGTTGATTTGGGTAAGTTTAAGAGTTTTAGTGTCAATGATATGAAAACCTCTAGGGTCATTCACATCATTCCAAAACATCTCATAAGGATTTCCTAGATAGAAGATTTTTCCGTTATCCGATCTAGTGTGATAGTGTCCCGAGAAGACATACTTGAACTTCTCAAATAGTTCGCAGTCCATACCCTCTTCCATGACGTGCCCGCGATGAGCTCGGAATCCGTTGAGTTCAAGGTGCCCCATCGCACAGATGCTAGATGAAGCTTTAATAGAGTTGACAGTTTTTTCATAATTTTCCGCATTAATCCAAGGAATAAAAAGTATTTTCAAACCACCAACGTCAATTTCACTTACTGTACTATAACTTTTGATGTTTGAATAAGTTTGTAGAAGAAGTTCTGGAGAATTTATATTATTGGTATTCTTATAATAACAATCATGATTACCAATAATCATATGAGTTTCGTATTTTGAAAGAGGATCAAATACGACTCTCTTTGCCCACTCTAGAGATTGATAATCGATTGATTTACGACTATCAAAAGCATCACCCATATGAATGACTGCCTCTACTCCGTGCTCTTCTAGGGCAGGAAAAAATATATTATTGTAAAATAATTCGAAGTAATCGTGGAGGTGCTTAGAACCTTTCCGTGCCCCGAAATGCGTATCTGTTATTACGGCGACTTTCATTAACGGTTTTTATATGCGATGTTATCTTTCATAGTATTGTAATCCGAACTATGCCCAGAAAGCAAGCTATCGTCAACCATCATAACTTCATCAAAACCAGTTCTTTCAATAATTTTGGTTTTAATTTCTAATTGCTTTTTCTCTTTCTGAATTCTGCGGAGAAAAGCGTAGTGAATGATCTGCGTAAAATAAGCAAATGGATTCTTAGACTTTTCTGGATCAAAATTATGAATGTACTGAACACAGTTTTCAATTCCGTCAGAAATCATATCCTCACGGAACATATAGTTCACAAAATTTGGTTTATATGATAAATGAGTTGCGATCTTTAAAAAACATTCGCCAAGATAATTTGGAATTGGCGGTTTGCCTTCCCAGCGCTTTGCCCTCTCTTGCCTTGGTTCTTTTGTGAGATCTTTATTAAAGAATTCTAAGTACGATTTTTCTACCTTTGTGCGGTAAACGATCATCGCTTCCAATAATTCTTTATTATTCACATAATGTTCTATTTTCTTTTTGGGCATAACATTGGTCTCTTTATAACATACGTTATAGTAATTATACCACACTTTAAAAGCTTGACAAGTTATAAAAATGGCTGTAGACTACCTTTGTCACGGTTGAAGATAAAAAGCTAGCTTTCTATAGAGTTATTAAAGATATCTTCTAATTTTTTACGAGAATCTTCTACTGAACCAATATATCCCATTTTTTTAGAAGGTTTAGTTAGTCCAGATTTACCATTCAATCTGCTAGAAGATTTAGTTAATCCAGATTTACTATTCGAATCATAAGAAGTACTGATATCTTCATCATCTTCAATATAACTTGTATAGATATCTATCAATCTTTCATCATTGGTTTCAGTACAAGTAATAATTTTATCAGGTCTTATAATAAAGAAATCATCAGTGGACATTTCAATCCAAGGTTTAACCTTGATGTGCATTCCATTGCGATTATTGAACACCTTCATTGTGATAGGATTCTGAAGAATGACCAATGGGTCTCCATTGTTGTCATCGATCATAGTAAGTGACAATATTTCTTCACCGGAAGTCATTTTAATGATAGAATAAAATTCATCACCAATTTGACTTTCTTCTTCTACGATCTTTTCTTTTTTTGCAAAAATGTTTTTGAAATATTTTATAATCCCCATTAGTTTTTAAGTGGAATGTTTACAATATCATAATTAAAATTTTCTTCGTTATAAACTTTAATTCTTTCTATTAAATGATTAAGGGTATAATTTCTCCTAGACTTGTAGGAAATGTCGTCAGCAATATCATAAAGAGTTGCTTTTGTTTTATTATTGCCTTTTCTGAGCACTCTTCCAATACTTTGGAGATTTCTGATTCTGGACTTTGAAGGAGAAGCAAAAATAACATTGTGTAAATTTTTAATGTTAATTCCGGTAGAGAAAGTTCCGTATGATGCAACGATAATGGCGTTATTCTCCCGTTCTGTAATCTCTCTTACTTTTTCCCTATCCGATGTTGCCACACCACCATGAACAAAAAAGACTTGACGTTCATCAACCTTAGAGTTATTTATTAATTCATAAAGTGGTTGTCCGTGCCCTTCAACACGGGAAAATAATATGAGCGTATTACCTTTAAGATCAAGGGCAAGGTTACGTATAAACTTGTTGCGTCGTTCATGGTTGATAATGTACTGTACTTCTTCTTCAAAATTTTCAAACTTATGTGGTGAGTGTTTCAATAGAAGCACGTTAATATCCAATTTGGCAACGTGCCCCTTTTTCATCAATTCTTCTGTCCTGATGATTTTGTAGGAGGGACCAAATAATCCCTCCAATACCCACTTATGAGTTTGAGTTCCATCAAGAGTGCCTGTAAAACCAAAACGATATTTACAGTCAGCAAGCTTAGACATTATAGATATTAAAGACTTAGACTTAAATTGGTGTGCTTCATCTCCAACGACCACATTAAATCTTGAAAAGTATTTGCGAGGAAGTTTGTAGATGGACTGCCAAGTGGTGATAATCACTTGCGAGTCAGTCTCTCTTTCTTTTCCCGCATATATTTTGTGGCAATATGAACCTACGTCCCAACCATAGTCTGCAAAATCTTTATACATTTGCTCTACAAGCGAAGTCGTCGGAACGACTATCAGAATATTTTGTCCTTTCTCAACGTAATATCGGACAAGACTGTATATCATCAGCGACTTTCCAGAAGCAGTTGGAGATATCAGCAGCTTTCTATTATGTCTTAGGGCGTCGTATACTCCCTCTACTTGGTAATCGCGAGGAGAATACTTGCAAATAGCATTCATATAATCTTTCACACCTTCCTTTGAGATTAGGTCGTTGACCTCAAAAGGAAGACCATAGAACTTATTTTCTACAAATTCATAAGTGTAATTATAATCCTTACAAAATTTAATTAATCTATCTAAAAGTCCGCAATATATTTCACCAGTATTTACATTAAACAAATAAATGAATCCATCCCACCACTTGTTCTTATAAGCTGGTGAAAACTTTGCATTTGGTACTTCAAATTGAAAAGCATCTCTCAACTCATAGTAAATATGAGGTTGTGCTTCAACATGAAGATATACTTCATTTTTCTTGGATATGATCAAATGTGACATATACCCATAATGTAACTATGAATATTTATTCTTCCATTCTGAACGTATATTCTAATAACAATCTATTAAAAAAGTCTTTTAGTCCTTCTAATCTTTCTTTCTTCTCTGGACATGAAACCCAATTTTCAGAATGAAGTGATAATGATTCATAAATTTGTCTTACATCATCAACTCCAATATCAATTTGAATGTATGGAATATTTTCATCAAAATCTTGTTCGTAAAAATAATCTTCTTCCATTAGTTAAATCCTGCTTGGAATCGGTGCCATTCGATGGCATTTTTAATTTGATAAGTTCTGTTAGAAATTGTTTTGATAACGTCCTCAAGGAATCTCAACATCACATCATAATATCGAATCTTCACATCAATCTTATTCAGTTTCTCATCGGCGTCCATATGCCTCTGTAAGGCGTCTTTGTCTCTTACCTTATATGGGAATGGTTCTTCAGCATAAACCTCTGGATCCGCCTTTCCTGTGTAGTAGTTATACCTTTCAAGTTTGACTCTATTATAAGTCTCTCTTGCTCTCTCTTTCAAAAGAGTGATTGTGTTGTATATGATATAATACTTTGCGTGAAGTTGGGGAATTTTAATTGATTCATCGTGTAAGTTGTCAGGATCAATAACAGAATCTCTCTGCCACATTTCCTGAATTTCATCTAGATTCATAAGGGTGTTCTACCGTCAGCAGCTAAGATATTATATACAGTATACTTGAAAGAGACCTCTGCTGTAAAGTAATTTACATCAGTATCTGATGCTTCAAATTCCATTGAAGTCAAAAATACCGGAAATAAGTCTTTAAATCTTACAATAGCATTAGTTCTTAAATTGCTATTTAAAATATGAAGGCTTCCATCACTAAATTGTCTTTTAAAATCCCTTCCCCTTTCAGAATCAACATCTGCAATTAGATCTTTAAACTGTTGTGTTGTTTCTGGATACCCCAGTCCAACCAACCAATTATGAATTGACATATAATTTTGCAGATCTTCATCGATCATAAATTTCATAGAAAAATCACCATATGACAACTTATCTCCAGGAACATCAAGATCCTTAAGATATGTTGGTTGAATTGCAGTTCCTAAATTAATCTCTGGAATTTTTGCAGAATTACAAAAGAATGATACTCTGGTGTCTTTTGCTAGAGTAAATTTAAATCCAATAGGCGATAAGAAATTCCTATTGTTTAGTTGTTTTGGAAAATTACACGCCATTTTTATTTTTATTTAGATAAAAAAAGGGACCCTTTTGGGGTCCCCTGATAAACCTTGTGAAAATGACTCACATCAGGTTCAGAACGCGAACTCTTCTGTAATAGCGGTTTGCGTTTGCAGTAACGGCGTGTGTACCCTGAGCGGTTCCGTTGGTGAGAGCGCCATCATTTGCGAATGGGTTAGCAACGATACCGTAGCGGGTCTTAAAGCCGATCTTAGGCTGGAAGCTGTTCTCCCCAACGGCACGTACCATCTGCAGAGGAACGTATGGGCAATAGAACAGACCTGCATCATAAGGGGAAGAACCCTTATAACCAACAACGTAGTACTGAGCACCGCCACCAGCAGCACCAGTGTTTGCCGAATAAGGATCGATATAAACACGATACTTACCTTGCAGAACACCAGCGAAGGTGTTACCAGTGTCATCAACGTTCAGGTTAGCGTTGAGTGCAGGGGTGTAATCGAGAACGCCTGCCATGGTCAGTGCAGAAGCAACGTCTGCAGAGCACATGATGACGTTGCCCTTCCCTCTACGAGTTCTTTGTGCGATAGCGTTGGCATCGCGCTCGATTTGGAAGATCAGACCCTTGAACTTCTCAACAGACCAACGACCGTTGGAGTCAACGTCGAGGTCGAAGGTGCCTTGGGTAGCAACGTTGTCAGCAGCGCCTTGCTCAGCAGCCTTATAGATGGTGCGGATAACTTCGCGGTTGATTTCGGCAAGAATCTCAGTGGAGAGAATGTTTGCCAGTTCTGCTTCAGCGTTCAGACCGTGGATTGCCTTGAGATCCTGAGCGAGTTCTAATGAGTACTCAGCCTTCAGTGCTCTCGATTGTGCGGTAACGGTGACCTTCTCGATCGAGAATGCCATCTCGTTGAAGTCTACGCCACTGCCATCAGCGCCAAGACGCTCAGCATCAGCGGTTGACATTCCACCACCAGTGGTGTAGGTTCCGCCATCATTCAGAACAGCTGGGTTATCGCCAGTTTCTGCTGCTGTAGTACCGATACCTGTGACTGCATCGAAGTTAACGTCGCGAGCACCAGAGAATCTGGTATCTGCTGCGTTGAACAGCGCTTCGTCGCCAGTTTGATCGGTGTAACGTGAACGCATCGCGAAGATGAGTCCAGTAGGACCATTCATTGGTTGAACGCCAGCGAGGTCATAAGCGACCAGGTTGGGCATGGAGCGTCTGATCAGGGAGATCAGAACGGGGTCGAAACCTGCGGTTGGGGAAGCGCTAGCACCACCAAAACCACCAGAAGTTACAGAAGTGGTGTTGGAGTAGGAAGGTGCTTCCGACAGGAACTCACGCTCTTCGCGGAGTGCTTTTTCTTGGTTCTCCAGGAGAACTGCGGTTACCATTCTCTTGTGAGCATCGTTGA
>Ga0222714_10001910_pt1:0-17500 | contig 22955 bp, 19 predicted proteins | sample C33_3DmetaG_FD_165048 | JGI IMG/M metagenome (GOLD analysis project Ga0222714, IMG submission 165048) | Estuarine water microbial communities from San Francisco Bay, California, United States - C33_3D | ecosystem: Environmental > Aquatic > Marine > Unclassified | place: USA: California...
GGTAGGTATTAAACCGCGGGCCTTGGCGATAAGCCCCGGCCCCGGTGACAAGATGGCCGGGCGTGGGGGCGGGTGTTTCATGGCGGCCAAGCATATCAGTAGGATATTATAGGTATTTGGTGGGTGTCTCTATGGCAAGAGATGTCTCTTAGTGCTAGTATATTTGCATGGTTATCGACCGTTCCCCCATCACTGATAATGAATCCCCTAGTCTGGCAGAGCAATTCGCCCGTGACGGCTATGTGCTGGCGCGAGGGATGTTCTCCCCTGCTGAGGTCACCGAAATTCGCGAGATTTTCGCCAAGATGCACAAGGAAGGCGTCCCCGGACATTATGAGCCAAAGACGGTCCGGGACGGCGTGGAAAATCCCGATGATCCGCTCTATCAATATCCCCGGGTAATGATGCCCCATCGGTTCAATACTCGTAGTAAGGAATTTATGCTGCACCCGAAAGTGCGGGCGCATTTAAAGAGTTTCTTCGGCGAAGAACCAGTGGGCACCCAGAGTATGTTTTATTTCAAGCCGCCGGGTGCGCGGGGACAGGCCCTGCATCAGGATCAGTTTTATTTATTGGTTGAACCCGGCACCTGTATCGCGGCCTGGACGGCAATCGATGACTGCGATGCCGGTAATGGCGCCATGATGGTCGTGCCGAAGAGTAACGACACCCCGGTAGTCTGTCCCGACGAGGCCAATCACAAGGAAAGCTACACCCGCCACTACGTTCCCGTGCCCAAGGGACTCAAACCGGAACTCGTTGAAATGAAGGCCGGCGATACGCTGTTCTTTAATGGCAGTGTCATCCATGGTTCCGGTCCAAATCGTTCCAAAGATCGTTTCCGCCGGGCATTCATTTGCCACTATGCTTCGGGTAATCTCGAAAAGATTTCCGGCGGCTACCGGCCACTGGTGCGCATGGACGGCACTGAATATGATGTCGAGGCCCAGACCGCAGGCGGACCCTGTGGTGAAGGCTGGCAGGGTGGACTGCACTAAGCCGCCAGTGGCCAGATTTACCAAGCCCGTCCCGTGACGGGCTTTTTTATTTTACCCTGACGGCCACCGTGAAGGTTTCAGTTTGGCCGGGTGCAACATGGTGCAGGCCACGTTTGTGCTCGGGTGAGTTTGGCGGTCCCATCCACGGCTCGACGCAATAAAACGGTGCTGTCGCAGATTCTGTCCAAGTAACGATGGCGGCGTCCGGTGGCGGCACATTTTCCGCCCCCAGGGTCACCACCACGTCGCCGGCGTGGCCGGTCTCGCCAAAAATCACCGTGTTCTGCTTCAAACCCATATGGATCGCGTCTGACATCTCAGGATTTGCGAGACTCTCGATTTCCTTGAAGCTGGGTCCCGGTGTGAGCGCGCCAGTAGGGGCATGTCGATACCGTTGGGTGGCGGGAATGCGAATGGCGTAATCCTTCCGATTCAGACCCTCGGTCCAGGGGAGGGTGAAGTAGAAGTGATGACCTGCACTCCACGGCAATGGTTCGGTGCCCATATTTTGCAGGGACATCTCGCAAATCAGACCGAGGGGCTCGAAACGGTAGCGCACACTGAATTCGTAATCGTAGGGATAGGCGGTCCGGGCTTCGTCATCCGGCAGAAAAAGGGCGGTGAAACCGTTTTTATCGGCTTGGGTTATTTTGAAATCACCTTGGCGGGCCAAGCCATGCATCGGCATGGGACGACGTTTGCCATCGGCTGCGCGCCAGAAATGGATGTCACCTTGGTCAAAAGTGCGGGCGTTAAACGGGAAGAGGATGGGGTTGCCACCGCGCACGTGGGCAATTTCGGCGAGATTGGCATTCTCGGGCCAATACAGCACGTCGCGCACGGAACCATCACCGAGGGCGATGGTCCAGTTCATGAGACGCGCACCTTTTTCTGGCAGAGCTAAGAAGGTCGAGTGGCCCACTTGCCAGCGCAGCAGGGTTTCACCCGCAAAGGAGACTTTTTCCATGTCATCGAAGAAACCACTTCCGGTGATACCGGCAACGGGTTTCTGGAAAGATCTGGTTAAATTCCAATGCGGTCACGCTTGCAGCAGCACATTGCCGTGTTAGTTTCAGTCCACGATGTTGCGCCCCCTATTGATCTGTCTGCTGGTATTGCAGACTGTGGTCTGCCAGGCGCAGGAGCTGACGCCCGAATCGGCCCCTGTGCAGCGCACGGTAACCAAGGTGGTGGTCATTCCGGTGCGTGAGCAGATCGCCAAGCCAGTGCTCTATATCATCAGACGTGGATTAAAGGAGGCGATTGAGCAAAAAGCCGATGTGGTGGTGCTGGACATGAAGACCCCTGGTGGTGCGCTGGATGTGACCTTCGATATCATGGAGGCACTGGCCAAATTTCCGGGTGAAACCATCACCTATGTGAACACTGAGGCGATTTCGGCGGGTGCTTTCATCTCGGCGGTGACGGATGAAATCTATTTTACCCCGGATGGCATTATCGGGGCGGCGGCCCCGGTGACGTCTGGCGGGGCGGATGTGGACAAGACGATGAAGTTGAAAATCGTCAGCTACCTGAAGGCCCGAGTGCGGGCAATTTCCGAGGACAAGCCGTATCGCGGCAAGGTGATCTCGGCGATGATCGACGAAGACTTTGAACTGAAAGTGGATGATATCGTGATCAAGGAAAAGGGTGAGTTGCTTTCGCTGACGGCGACGGAAGCGAGCCAGACTTACGGTGATCCGGCGCAACCCCTCCTGGCCGCGGGAATTGCGAAGGATGTCGATGCGTTGCTCACCGCGAAGTATGGCCAAGACGGATTCAAAGTGACGACGCTGGAGATTTCCTGGTCCGAAGAACTGGCGGTGCTGCTCAATGCGATTTCGCCGATCCTACTGGGGCTTGGTTTACTCGGACTTTTTATTGAGTTTAAAACCCCGGGCTTTGGGATATTCGGGATCGGGGGTGGGATGCTGCTGACCATCGTTTTCCTGGGGAATTTCGTGGCGGGGTTTTCCGGCCACGAACCGATCTTGGTTTTTGCCCTGGGAGTGCTCTTGGTGGCGGTGGAAATATTCTTTCTGCCGGGCATTGTCGTCATGGCACTGAGCGGGGTGGTGCTCATGTTCGGATCGCTGCTCTGGTCCATGGCCGACATCTGGCCGAACGAACCGATTGCGTTTTCCGGCGATCTTTTCCTGCAACCGGCGATGAATCTGGGCTTGGGGCTGTTGTTGGCGTTGGTTGGAGGCGTGATCTTGATACGTTTTCTACCCAAGGGTGTATTTTGGGACAAAATGATTCTGGCGGCCGCCACCACTGGCACGAGTTCGGCCCATGTGCCCTCGCAGGAATCCGCGCTCACTGGCCGCACGGGTGTCGCCGTGACGGCGATGTTTCCAAGTGGTCAGGTTGAGATCGATGGGCAGCGCTATGAGGCCCGAGTGAATGTCGGCATGATTGATGCCGGCCAAAAAATTGTCGTGAAGGGCCGACGCGAATTCGGACTGCTAGTGGAAGCCGTCGGCGGGGAGGATAAGATATGAACGCGATCGTATTACTTTTTGCGGTAGGGCTTTTACTGCTCGGCTTTGAGGTCGTGGTGCCGGGCGGAGTGCTGGGTGTCATCGGTGCTCTGGCCATGTTGGGTGGCTGTGGAGTGGCGTTCGCCAACTTCGGTATGAGTGGCGGATTAATGGCGGTGTCCACGGCCTTCGTGCTGGGTGCTCTGATGCTCTATTTCGAATTTGTGCTTTTGCCCAAGACCGCGCTGGGTAAACGGTTTTTTCTCACGACCTCTATCAAGGGAACGACTGCAGCCATTCGCGCAGACAATTTGACTGGCAAAGTTGGCACGGCGGTGACGGCACTTGCTCCCTCGGGCTATGTGGCAATTGATGGACAACAGCACGAAGCCTTTTCCCGCTCCGGCTTCCTTGATGCCGGCGTGGCCGTCAAGGTCGTTGGCGCGGACAATTTCAGATTAATCGTAACTCCGGAAAAAGTAGAACGCATATGAACCTCACCCTAGTATTACTCATTGCCGGCGTCGTTGCCGGTCTGGTGCTTTTCGGCATCATCGTCTCATTCTTCAACGTCTGGCTCAAAGCATGGCTTGCCGGTGCCTATGTGGGCCCAATCACGCTGGTGGCAATGCGGCTGCGCGGCGTGCCTTATGGCTTAATGGTAGATGCCCGAATTCGGGCGGTGAAGGCCGGCATCGAATTAAGCATCGACGAAATCGAGTCGCAATATTTGGCCGGTGGTAACGTCATCGCTTGTGTGCAGGCGTTGATTGCCGCCCAGAAGGCCCAGATCGAGTTGGACTGGCAACGGGCTTGTGCCATTGATCTGGCCACGAAGGGATCGGGAAAAAGCGTCGAGGAAGCCGTCCGCACGTCAGTAGATCCCAAGGTGATTGATTGCCCGAATCCAGAGGCCGGTCGTTCGACCATCGATGGTGTAGCCAAGGATGGTATCCAAGTTAAGGTCAAAGCCCGGGTCACGGTGCGCACGAATCTCGATCGCTTTGTCGGTGGCGCCAAGGAGGAGACCATCATTGCCCGGGTCGGCGAAGGTATTGTGACCACGATCGGTTCCGCCGCTACCTACAAGGTGGTGCTCGAATCGCCCGATAGCATTTCCAAGACGGTGCTGGCACGCGGACTGGATGTTGGTTCTGCGTTTGAGATTCTCTCGATCGACATTGCTGATGTAGATGTGGGCGAAAATGTCGGAGCCAAGCTACAAACCGCGCAGGCCGAAGCCAACAAGAGTATCGCACAGGCCGAGGCGGAAATCCGCCGAGCGGCGGCCGTGGCTCTTGAGCAGGAGATGCAGGCCCGGGTTCAGGAGATGCAGGCCAAGGTGGTGGCGGCGCAGGCGGAAGTGCCGCTCGCGATCGCCGAGGCTTTCCGCAGCGGCAAGCTGGGTTTGATGGATTATTTCCGGATGGAAAATGTGCAGGCCGACACGAGCATGCGTAAGTCGATTTCCTCCGATTCTGAAGAAAAGAAGTAATCCATGGACTGGATTCTTGATCATCTCCAAATCGTGATCGCCGCAGCCGCGGCGGTTGCCTACTGGCTGAACCAGCGCAGGGAAGCGCAGGCCGAAGAGGACCCGCCGCCGGGTTCGAACTTCGAGCGCGAGGAGCCCGGTGCAGCCGAGGAGGCCGAGCGAGCCCGACGCATCCGCGAGGAAATCCGACGGAAAATCGCCGAACGAGTAGGGGGTGGATTGCCTTCATCCCCTCAACCGGTGTCGCCTCCGCCCCTGTTTTCTCCGCGTCAGGAAGTTGTGGTCGAAAGCAGGCCGACTAGCGGGTCAGCCGATACTGCGATCCTTGAACGTCAGCGTAAACTGGCGGACCAACTTGAAGCGCTTAAGCGGCAAACGCCGTTGCAGGCAACCAACGTTAGCCTTGATCGCCCGATGCCGGTGGGTGTGGCTCGTTCAAGTCTGATGGCGGACCTGCGAGGGCGGAGCAACCTACGGCGAGCCATGGTGGTGCGAGAGGTGCTCGGCCCTCCGCTGGGGCTGCGCTGATTACATATCAAACTACACAAAATAGCCGCGCTATGTAGGCGCGGCTTTTTTAATAAACTAAATTGGCGGCTCAGTTGATCTGGGCGCGATTGTAGCCTTCGAAAGGCATGGGGTAGCGCTTGCCATTGAGTTCGATCTGTAGGTTTTTGCCTTCAGTCGCCCAAATTAAAACCGGACCTGGTTTGCGCACCGTGCGCACCTCACCGCGGTTCAGATTGGTGTCGGGCAGGAGCACTTCTCCGGGTGAGCCATCGTCATTCTTACGGGTCACCTTCACTCGAACGCTGTTGAGTGCGATCAACGAAATGGTGGATTCATTGGCCGTGATGGTCGTCTTGGTGTTCTTGACCGCATCACTGTCGCTGCTGGAACCGATAATGGCTTTGCCGGCCCAAACCAGCAGGAGGATGACGATGATCGCAACCACGGCAATGCCACCGCGAAATATCCAGACCGGAGAAATATTGGGCCCTTGGGGCAGACTACTGCCGCTACGATTGAGACCAGTGCTCCGCCGGTTGGCATCGGCAACGGGTGTAGGCGTGGGCTCTGGGGAGGGACTACTTTCGGTTGTGCGGTCCTCGGCCGAGGCCACCGATACATCCATACGTCCGTAAACTTCGCGGCTGGGTTGCCGTTGGCGGTTTTGGCTGCGCCCCAAGGCCGCGTAGTCATTCAGGATCTTTTCGCCCGGCAGTTTCAAGAACTGCGCATAGGCCCGCAAAAATCCACGCACATAGATCTCGGCCAGATTCAGATCGAACTGATTGCTTTCAAATTTGTGCAGGTAGTCACTACGTATCTTCGTGGCTTCGGCGGCTTCGCGAATAGAAATGCCCTTGCGCTTCCGAGCTTCTTCCAGTCGTTCGCCAATTGTCTGCATGGTTTCAGTGAGTATGGGGTTTGCGGGTCAAGGGAAAGAGTGAAATGGATTTCAGGGACGATTGGTCATTTAGTTCAACTTTGGCCACCACTGTCGTAGGTATCAAGATCCACCATGATCTCGCGCGGCGAAGAGCCGTTTTCCGGCCCAACGATGCCCTTGTCTTCCATGATATCCATGATCCGAGCGGCACGATTGTAACCAATCCGTAGCCGGCGTTGAATCATTGAGGTGGAGGCGCGTTTGGTTGATCGCAAGACATCCAGTGCCTGTTGGAAGAGCTCTCCGTCGTCCCCCAGATCATCATCTCCGCCATTCCCTTCGGAACTATCGTCGCCCTCGCTGGCCGCCCGGTCAATTTGCTGCTGAACAGCAGCAGCGTATTGCGGCGGACCATTACGTTTGAGGAATTCCACAATCTCGATGACCTCTTCATCGGATACGAAAGCACCTTGCGCCCGCACCAAACGTGAACTGCCGGGAGGGGAGAATAGCATGTCACCGCGTCCAATGAGCGTGTCAGCTCCTTTACCATCCAGAATGGTGCGAGAATCGACTTGGGATGCTACCTGGAAGGCGATGCGGGAAGGAAGGTTGGCCTTGATGACGCCGGTAATGACATTCACCGAAGGCCGTTGGGTGGCGATGATCAGGTGGATACCTGCGGCGCGTGCGAGTTGAGCCAATCGGGCGATCGAGTTTTCGATTTCCGCCGGGGCAACCATCATCAAATCCGCGAGCTCGTCGATGATCGCCACAATGTAAGGTAACTTTTCGGGCAGTTCGGTTTCGTCGGGTAAATCTGGGGTGAGCCCTTCAAGTTGGGCCTGGGCGGCGGCTTCAACGGGATCGAGTTTGGCGCCTTTCTTGCGGTTGTTGAAACCGAGAATATTCCGCACGTTGCACTTGGCAAACATCTGGTAGCGTTGCTCCATCTCCCCGAGCAGCCACTTGAGGGCTCCGGGCACTTTCTTCGGCTCGGTGACCACGGGGATCAGCATCTGGGGCAGGGTGTTGAATATCTTCAACTCAACCACCTTCGGATCCACCATGATCATGCGCACTTCCTGCGGGCTCTTGGAGTAGAGAATGGAGGCGACGATGGAATTGATACAGACCGATTTGCCGGAGCCGGTGGCACCCGCGATCAACAAGTGGGGCATCTTGGTCAGATCGGAAATGAGGGGCTTGCCCGAGACATCCTTGCCCAATGCGATCGGCAACTCGGCCTTGGTGTTGGCCCATTGTTCGCTTTCCAAGATTTCCCGCATGCCGACCGGGGTGGGGTGCTGATTGGGCACTTCGACGCCGACGGCCGCCTTGCCTGGAATCGGGGCAAGGATGCGCACTGACTGGGCGCGCATGCCGAGCGCGATGTTTTTATCCAAACCGGAAATCTTCTCCACGCGGACACCGGGAGCGGGCACCACTTCATAGCGGGTGATCACTGGACCGACATGAATTTCGCCCAAGGTTACTTCGACGCCGAACTCACTGAGAATACGCAGGAGATTTTCGGCGTTCTGACGGTGCTCTTCCTCGCTGTTACCTTCAGTGTTGGTAACCTGTTCTTTCAGGAGCTTCAAGTCAGGGAATTCGTAGTTGGAATCCGAACTTTGGGGAATACTGACCCGCGCCTTTTTTGTCTCCTCGGCCTTGACGATGTTTAATTTTATTTTTTCTGCCGCTTCTGCGCTGTCGGCTTTTTGTTTTTCCAGGGCCTGACGGACGGCAACCTTGGCTTCGAGTTTGGGAGCCGGGGCTGGTTCGGAGGGAGGCGGCACTGACACCGGTCGGACCGGAGCTTTGGCCAGCGGTTCGGCTACGGCCTTGGGCACAACCAGTTTTTGGGTCGCGACGGGTTCCTCGGCGGCTTTCTGCTTGGCCGATATGGCGGCAGCTTTCGCGGCAGCCTTTTCTTTTATTCTGTTTTCCTTGGCGATGCGCTTGGCCTCGGCTCGTTCGGCCTGTTCCTTGGCGCGAGCTTCACGCCAAGCATGGAAAGCAGCGATGTAACGCTCAAATTCTGCACCGATGTCCTTGGTAAAGATAAAGAGCAGGCCAAAGAGGTAGAGGGTGCCAAGTACTAGACCTGCGCCGAAGATGCCCAAGGTATCCCGGAGTGCATTCTGATAGATCAAGGATCCCAACCACCCGCCCGGGCCTTGGGGGAAGTAATCACTGGGTTTAAAACTCTCAAACATGGCCACGACACCGGAAAGGGCTGCGATACACACCACCATGGCAATCAAGCGGGTGCCGGCCAAGCGCCGGGAGTTACGGATGGAGACATAGAGCAACCAGAGGAGGAATACTGGGATCAGCCAAGTGCTCAGCCCGATGGCGTAAAGCAATACCCAGGACGAATTAGCGCCCCAAGGGCCGGCCAGATTGGTGCCAATGGTTTGGGTAGTGGCGAAACCACTCTGACTGGGGGTATAATCAACCAACGCCACCGTCAGCCAAGTGCCCAAGACAAAGCAAATTACCGCCGATACCCAGTTGGGACGGTAACGAGGTCCTTGGTAGGACGGGCTGTTATTTGAGTTTGAAGTCTGCGACTTGGGCATTTGTCTGGGCCTGTCAAAAGTCCTGATTCCACGTTATACGGTGGGGTGGTCAAATGTAAACCTCACTACGGGCCTTTTGGTTGGGAAACTTACAACTTTATTATGCAGGAAATCCTTCGCTTTCAGCCACTTTACCAAGAACGAGTTTGGGGTGGACGTGCTTTTGAATCAGCCTTTGACCGCAAACTTACCTCGGAGAAACCGATTGGGGAAAGTTGGGAAATTGTGGATCGTCCCGAGGCCCAATCAGTCGTCAAAGGGGGGGCTCACAGTGGAGCGAAATTACGGAATTTGCTGAAGAAACACTCCGCTGACATCATGGGGCCAAAATGGCCGGCCGATAAGCCGTTTCCGATTTTGGTCAAATGGCTCGATTGTCGCGAACGCCTCAGTTTGCAGGTGCATCCCCCCGCGGAGAAGGCCAAGGAACTGAAATGTGAACCCAAGACGGAGAATTGGTATATTGCCGACACGGCGCCCGGGGCCCAATTAATAGTTGGCCTGAAAAAAGGGGTGACCAAGGAATCCTTTCAAAAGGCCATCATAGAACAACGAGTTGAGGACTGTGTGCACAGTTTTAAGGTGGCTGAAGGCGATTCGATTTTGGTGCATAGCGGCCAAGTTCACGCGATTGATGCAGGTAATCTGATTCTCGAGATCCAGCAAAACTCCGACACGACCTTCCGGGTTTATGATTGGGCGCGGGTAGGCTTGGATGGCAAACCGCGCCAGTTGCATGTGCATGAATCGTTGCAGTGCATCCAGTGGGACGACATTGAACCCGCCCCGGTGCGCGGTGCCCCGACCTCGGCAGTGATTGCCGAATGCGATGAGTTTCGGATTCGACGCTTGGTGCTCGGGCCGGGAGAGAAGGTGCATTTTCCCGGTAAGGAACAACCGCGCCTGTTGAGTGTGGTCAGTGGCAAACTCAAAATTGGCAATGTAACCCTCGGACGGGGTGATAACGCCCTGCTGCCCTACGCGGGAGAATTTAATGCGGTCGCAGACGAGTTTGGCATCATCCTGGTGACTGAGAATTTTGCCTGAACCATGGGCGCCACCGGCCAACTCGCGAAATATCGCGGGGGCATTTTAATCAAATGTATGGTTTTGCTGACCGCTTTTTTGGCGTCGGTAGCCTTGGTCTGGATGCTGGCATTGCCATACGCGACTTCAACATGGTTACGAAATCGCACGGGATTTGATCTGAAGGTTGAGTCACTGATGGTGAATCCCATCACCGGGAAGCTTTCGGCCCGTGGGGTGGTGATCAATAATCCGCCCACTTTCCCACAACCTGATTTTCTGCGCGTCCGCGAATTTGCCGTGGACGCGGAGGCATGGTCCATGATGACCGCCAAGCCTGTCATCAACCTGGTTAAGCTTGATGTGGAGCAAGTGACATTGGTGAAACGTGCCGATGGACGCATTAATGCGGAGGTGATGCGTTCCTATCTGGCTGATCCAGCCGCTCGGCCCGTGCCGGGAAACACCACCCACGGACGGGAATTTCTGGTGCGAAAACTGGAGGTGAAATTTGATCGGTTGCAGGTTGTGAACTATACGGGATCAAAACCAGTGATCAGTAATATCCAGCTTAACCTTGATCGCAGTTTCAGTAACGTGACGGACAGACAGCAGTTATTGCTGCCAGCCTCGTTGGACCAGGTCTTTGATTTGGGCGGAGCCGTTGGTGGCCTGCTCCCTGAGGATATTGGCCGCATGCTGGACAGTGCCCTCCGGTCAGGCACGGATTTGCTAAAACAGGCTTCACCGGCGGGAAAAGTTTTCGACGGATTTTCCGATACGCTTGAAGAAAGTAAAAAGCCGTAGTTTACTGACCGTTTATCATGACAAGCCAGGAATCCACCGAGCCTAAACCGAACACCGAAGCCAGCGCCGATGCAGCGGCCAACAGCGGAAATCCCGTCCAAAGTGAGGTCCAACCTGCCAAGGAACCAAAGACCGAGGAGGCGCCGCCCAGTCTCGAGGACCAGTTGGTCTCCGCCAAAGCCGATGCCGCCGCTCATTATGATCGCTATGTCCGCGCCGTGGCGGACCACGAGAATTTTCGCAAGCGCACCACCCGAGAGAAGGATGAATTGAGGCAGTATGCCGCGTCGCGGGTCTTGGAAGACTTGCTGCCGGTTTTGGATAATCTTGGCCTCGGCTTAAATGCCGCCGCGCAACCCAATGCTGATCTGAAGACCCTCGTCGATGGCGTGGGTATGGTGCAGACCCAGTTAAAGAGCACGCTCGAACAGCACGGTCTTAAGGAGATTAATCCGGCCGGACAAGCTTTTGACGCGCATCAACACGAGGCGCTCTCACAGCAACCGAGCCAAGAGATTGCGGAAGGAAACATAATCACAGTGGTTCGCACCGGGTATTCCTTGAATGGTCGCTTGGTCCGACCGGCCTCAGTGATTGTTTCCAGTGGTGCACCCAAGCCTGAAGGGAAAGCATAATTCGCCATGGCTAAAGAAGATTACTATGAGCTCTTGGGTGTTGGCAAAAGCGCCACGACTGAAGAACTAAAGAAGGCCTACCGTAAAAAAGCCGTGCAGTATCACCCGGACAAAAATCCGGGAAATGCCCAAGCGGAGGAAATGTTCAAGAAGGTTTCCGAGGCCTATGATGTGTTGAACGATGCCGATAAACGGGCGGCATATGATCGTTATGGTCACGCCGCATTCCAAGGTGGGATGGGTGGCGGCCAGCGCGGTGGCGGGGGAGGCGGCTTCCACGATCCGTTTGATATTTTCCGTGATGTTTTCGGCCAAGGTGGCGGTGGAGGTGGCGGCGGGATTTTTGATGAAATGTTTGGTGGCGGCGGTGGCCGGGATGGCAGCCGGGACGGTGCTGACCTGCGCTATGACTTGGAAATCACCCTCGAGGAGGCCGCACGTGGCGCCCAAAAGGATATTTCGTTCCGTAAGAACGTAAGTTGTGAGCGCTGTGATGGCTCCGGGGCCGAACCTGGTTCCAAACGGGTAACCTGCCCGACTTGTCGCGGTGCCGGTCAAATCCGCCGCTCAGGCGGAATCATTACCTTTACCCAAACCTGTCCGACTTGTGCGGGTGCCGGATCGAAGATCGAAAAGCCCTGCAGTGCCTGTCGAGGCGAAGGCCGACTGCCGAAGACGACCAAGCTGAACGTGCGCATCCCTGCGGGGGTTGATACCGGTTCGCGTCTACGCTCATCCGGCAACGGTGAAGCCGGCATGGCGGGCGGTCAGACCGGAGACCTCTACATTGTGCTGAGCGTGAAGGAGCACGAACTTTTCGAACGCAACGGGGATGACCTGTATTGTGAGATACCGATCAAGTTTACCCTAGCCACACTCGGGGGCACGATTGAGGTGCCAACTTTATTTGGCAAAGCCTCGTTGAAAATCCCGGCCGGCACTCAAAGCGGCACAACCTTTCGTTTGCGCGAGAAGGGCATGCCGTCTCTGCGCGGTGGCCGACAGGGTGATCAACTGGTGCGCACTCATGTCGAAGTGCCGACCTCGCTCTCCTCCGAACAACGCCAGCTGCTCGAAGATTTTGCCAAGGTCAGCGGTGATGCCAATGAGCCGACCTCGAAGAGCTTCTTCGAGAAAGCGAAGAAGTTTTTCTGAGTCACCTGTCCCTGATCGCGGACACCGGTTCGGCAAAACGGCAGTGAGTTGCGAAGATAATTTACAACGCAACCGCTGCATGCGATGCCTTGATCGGTGAATCTAGCGAACCCGAAACTCCTCAGCCTAGAAGATGCAGTGGCGGCACGAGAGCATCTGCGAGCCAATGGCAAGGCATTGGTGCTGACTAACGGGGTTTTCGATCTGCTGCATACGGGTCATTTGTATTACCTGCGGAAGGCCCGGGCTTTGGGCGGTGCGCTCTATGTGGCAATTAATGGGGATAAGAGTGTCCGTGGATTGAAAGGACCAAGCCGCCCAGTGCAGTCTGAAATTGAGCGGGCCTATGGTCTGGCCGCGTGCGAATTTATCGACGGTATCGTGGTCTTTCATACCCCCAGATTGGATAATGAAATCGTGCAGCTGCGTCCTGATGTCTATAGCAAGGCGGGGGACTATACCCTTGAGACCTTGGATCCCACAGAACGGGCGGCCCTTGAAAAAATCGGCGCGCGCATTGAGTTCATGCCGTTTCTGGAAGGGTTTAGCACCACCAAGCTGATCGCCCGCATTCAAGCAGCTGGCGGCATCTGATTATACTTTATGCGAATTGTCATTCTTGGATCCGGGAAAGGAAGCAACGCCAAGGCGATATTGCAGGCGCAGAAGGAAAATCAATTGGGCAGGGGCAAGGTTGTGCAGATTTTCACGGATCAACCTGAGGCAGGAATCCTTGCTTTAGGCACAGACTATGATGTGCCGGCCACGTTTTTGGACCCGGCGCCATTTCGCACCAAACTCGAGGGTGAAGGTGAAGCGAGATACATTGATGCAATCCAAGCCTGCGCGCCCAATGTGATCGTGCTGGCGGGTTTCATGCGGGTGCTGAAGCCCGGGTTTTTGAATGCGTTTGCGGGAAAAATCATCAATTTGCACCCGAGTCTGCTGCCGAGTTTTCCAGGTTTGGACGGAATTGGCCAGGCTTGGCGGCGTGGAGTGAAGGTGACCGGTTGCACAGTGCACTATGTGACGCCCGAGGTGGATGAGGGACCGATCATTGATCAGGCGGTCGTGCGTGTGGAACCCGCGGATACCTTGGATACCTTGGCGAAGAAAATACATGCCGCGGAGCATGCGCTGCTGCCGGCAGTCTTGGCCCGTCTGAGTGAGTCCCAAGGCTGATTGAACCATGGACGCGGCAAACTGGCAGATGCCGTTAAAAAATCCCCCCGAACTGGTTCAAGCCGGACGGGCGGTGCACGGTCGTCGCTTAAAGGAGGAAGTTTTTCATCTGCCCGAACTGTGGTGCCTGCACCTCTACAACTACCACGGACAACTTTCCATCGATGGTCGGGAATTTGAGATCCGGCCGGGACGAGTGAGTGTGACGCCACCCAACGCCCGGATCGTTTATCAATTTAAAGGGGAGTCTTGGCATGCATTTGCTCATTTTCGCCTGCTTGCCCGCGGCGACATGGTGCCGATGCCGGTGATTCAAGATTTGGGCGACGATTATGACCCTTTGGCTAAGGCTATGGATGAAGCAGCCGGTTGGTTGCCCTCCATGCCGTGCCGGGCATCGGTGCGCTTGTGGGAATTGCTGTGGCAACTGGTCAACCACCCTTTTTCCGAGAAGGCCCCACGCAAACCATTGCACCCGGCGTTAAGTATGGCGGTCCGGGAAGTGGAAATTCATCTGGCCGAAACCCTTTCCATACCGGCTATCGCCCGTCATGCCGATATCTCACACAATCATCTGACCCGCCTGTTTAAGGCTGAGTTTGGGGTGACCGCTGAGGGCTATATCCGCCAGCGTCGGACGGAACGTGCCCTGCATCTTTTGGTGCACACGACCATGGCGATAAAAACCATCGCGGCTGAGGTGGGTCTCCCTGACCTCCACTTTTTCAACAAGACTATTAGGACGGCGACCGGACATAGCCCGCGTGAGTATCGGACAAATTATACCACCGTGTTGCGCCCCTAGGTTTACTCCGCGGTTCGTCTTGCGCCTAGCCATTTCACCGTGACGCTGGCGGGATGCAACTGGTAGAAATCAAGGCAGGTGTTTCCGGCAATAGCATCGAAATTATCGATGATCTCCTGATTGAATCAGAAACAACAGGATGGAATCTGGTCCAGGATGTCATTGCTCAACAATCATGGATTGTCGGGGTTTTCCCGAATGAGGCAGAGGCCCTTGCCCGATGGGAGGAGCTGCAGTCTTTGTGTGCGGAGGTGAAATTTGCAGCACCGGTAGTCCGTGAAATGCCCGAGCAGGAATGGCGGGACAGTTACAAGGCGCATTTCAAAGCCTGGCAATTTGGTCAATTGCACTGGGTGCCGTTATGGGAGCGTGAGCAATTTACCCTGCCAGCAGGTCATCAAGTTCTCTGGCTTGATCCGGGTCTGGCCTTTGGCACTGGTAACCATGAAACGACGCGGCTCTGCGTGGAAAGACTGGTTGCATGGGCTGACACCAACGGATTGAAGGGCCGGGTAATCGATGCCGGTTGTGGATCGGGCATCCTGGCCCTCTCGGCGGCTAAACTTGGATTTGAGCAAGTTGCAGGCTTCGATAACGACCCTGAGGCGGTTCGCGTCAGCCATGAAAATGCCGCCATGAATGACTTGGCGGGTAAAGTGGAGTTATATGAGGGTGATCTGGTGACCGGTTTGCACGGACGTCAGGCTGAAATGGTTTTAGCCAACATTTTGGCAGAAATTCTGATGCGCTTTCCAACTGAGTTGATTAAGTCGGTCGCACCCAAAGGACAACTGGTGCTCAGTGGTATTCTAGCAGCGGAAAGCGCCCAAGTAATGGCCGTGTTCTCGGCTCATGCGCCTGATTGGCAGTGTGAATCCCGCCAATTGGGTGAATGGAGCGATGTCGTGCTCACCAGACCATAGGATAAACCGCCACAGATTATACGGCGATCACCTGCAGAATCTTACGCGATTCGTTTAGGTGAACAAATCCGGCGGGGTCCGGTTCATAAACTCTTCCATGTAGGCAGTTGTAGCTTTGCCTTCGATGAAAACAGGATCGGACATGATCGCTTTGTGCAGAGGAATGGTCGTTTTAATGCCCCGGATCAGGTATTCGCTGAGCGCACGATAGGTGCGCTCCAAGGCGGTTTTACGATCACGACCATAACAGATCAGCTTGCCTATCATTGAATCGTAATGAGACGGAATCGTGTAACCACTGTAGGCATGGGAATCTACCCGGACGCCGTGGCCACCTGGCGCATAGTAAAGACCAATGGTGCCGGGGGAGGGGATAAAGTTGCGGGCGGGATCCTCTGCATTGATCCGGCATTCGATCGCATGCTTTTCAAATTTGATATCGCTCTGGTCGAACTCGAGCTTCTCCCCGTTGGCGACCCGGATCTGTTGTTTGATTAAATCAATTCCGGTAACTTCCTCAGTAACAGGATGTTCAACCTGAATACGTGTATTCATTTCGATGAAGTAAAAGTTACCCTTCGCATCGACCAGATACTCAATGGTGCCGGCATTTTCATAGTTGGCTGCAGTGGCGGCCTTGATAGAGGCCTTGCCCATTTTCTTACGCAGATCCGGGGTCAGAAATGGAGACGGCGATTCCTCAATCAGCTTTTGGTGTCGGCGTTGGACCGAGCAATCACGTTCACCGAGATGCAGTATCTTCCCATGGCTATCGGCGAGGATTTGAAACTCAATGTGCCGGGGCTTTTCGATGTATTTCTCGATGTAAACAGCCCCATTACCGAAGGCTTTTTCGGCCTCATTACGCGCAGAATGGTATTCCTTGGCGAAAGTAACGTCGTTGTGTGCGATCCGCATTCCACGGCCACCACCACCGGCGACTGCCTTGATAATGACGGGATAACCAATCTTACGGGCCACTTTGACGGCTTCGGTTTCAGTATCGACCGGCCCATCCGATCCTGGCACCGTGGGGACTCCGGCTTTTTTAACCGTTTCCTTGGCGATGGCTTTATCACCCATCATCTTGATGGAGCAAGACTTAGGTCCGATAAACTTGATATTACATGACTCGCATTGCTCGGCGAATTTGGCATTCTCTGAGAGAAAGCCGTAGCCAGGGTGAATCGCATCTACGTCCGCAATTTCTGCGGCACTGATGATGCGATCCGCACGCAGATAGCTATCCGAGCTACGTGGCCCTCCTATACAGATAGCCTCATCGGCCAACTGCACATGAAGCGATTGCACATCGGCTTCGGAGTAAACGGCGAGGGTCTTGATGCCCAATTCGCGGCAGGCTCGAACAATACGGAGGGCAATTTCACCGCGGTTGGCGATGAGGATTTTCTGAATCATGGGTAATGGTTATGCGGCAATCCACGATAGCTTTGCCATCGTAGATTGTGATGTCGGCTAAATCGGTGGTCAGCCTTGTTTGACCTTAAAGAGACGCTGTCCGTATTCGACCGGTTGACCGTTTTCGATCAGAGCTTCAAGAATGGTTCCCTTCACTTCAGCTTGGATCTCATTCATGATTTTCATCGCTTCGATGATACAGACGACACTGGTCTCCGTGACTTTGGTGCCTTCCTCGGCGAACGGTTTACTATCTGGGGACGCGGCGCGATAAAAGGTGCCGACCATGGGTGACTTGATGTAAACAATCCCTTCTTCATCCTTGGCTGTAGTCCCTGCGGTTGCAGGGGCGGCTGATGCTACTGGCTGCTCAGCTGCGGGCATTACAAAGGGATGATTAGACGCTGAAGTCTGTGAAACTACCGGCAGACCATTGCCGCCACGGCGTATCTTTAGCTTAAAACCTTCGTCCTCGACCGCAAATTCGGTCAATTCGGAACGTTTCATCAAGTCGATGATTTGCTTTATTTGCTTAATGTCCAAGCGGTGCCTCGGTTAAGTTAGAGTGATATCGGTTGGTTAGTAGTAATC
>Ga0222714_10001912_pt1 | contig 22934 bp, 24 predicted proteins | sample C33_3DmetaG_FD_165048 | JGI IMG/M metagenome (GOLD analysis project Ga0222714, IMG submission 165048) | Estuarine water microbial communities from San Francisco Bay, California, United States - C33_3D | ecosystem: Environmental > Aquatic > Marine > Unclassified | place: USA: California...
AACATGACGCAAGTACACCTCGCCCGCAAGATTGGGATGTCCGAAAGGTCGATCCGATACTATGAACAAGGCGGTCGATCCGTCCCGGCTCCGGTCTCTATCCTCTTAGAGACGTTTCTAGGGGGTCTGGAGCGTGCCTAGCTACAATCGGGATAGTTACCTAGCAATTACCCTATATGCCTCTCTATGGGCTTTATACGGGCTTATAGAACTATATAAAGGATAAGACATGGCCGGACATATTAAACGGCGCACGATTGCGTCAAACTTGGACAAGGTTGGCGAGACCGTCTTGCTGGAAAAGATTGCATCCGGCATGACAATGGCTGGCCTTGCTCGTGAACTGAACATCAGCAACCTATCGCTCTATCATTGGATACGCAAAGACCCAGACCGAGAAGAACGATTCAGACAGGCTCGGACAATCGCGGCGGATCAATGGGCGGATGAGTGCCTCGACATTGCCGACGCCTCGGACAGTGTATCGGCTAACGCTGACAGGCTTAAGATCGAAACGCGCAAATGGTTGGCGGGGGTTACTGCTCCGGATAAGTTCCAAGCCAAGCCGACCGCAGCGGTCCAAGTCAACGTGAACCAACTTCACCTTGATGCACTGCGCCAGCTAAACTTGGCGTCATCAAATCCTCATGACCAAATCGAGCATATCGAGGAAGAGATCACCATAGACATCACCCCACCCAAGCAAGTCGGCTCTCATAACCTCGATGCGGACGACTTGCCGGGTGTGTTTGACGAAGATTAACGGAAAACTGCCATCCGTGCACGGTTTGAGAGGGTCCGTGCACGGTTCGGGCCGGGTTTGGGGCCGGGTTTAAGCACGCATTTCCGCCAATGTGCACGGAGTGCACGGTTTGTCGGCGCATTAGTCCCCATAAATAAGTAACAGTGTAATATGACACTTCTAACACTGTTACTTACGTGAGAGCGGATTAACTTTTTTAAACCCGGCACTCCGTGCACATCCTTAGATTTCCGCCATTTTATCTGGCCCTAAACCGTGCACCAACCATGCACGGACCCTCTCAAACCGTGCACGGATTTAAAAAAAGGGAGCCGAAGCCCCCTTAGTCTGCTTTACGTTCACGTAAACTTATGAGCCGGTCGAGATACCATCGGGCCTTCTTTAAGTCCTCAATCGGCTTCCCCTTCCTCTCATAGCGCCACATATATTTCATGATGTTGCCCTTGAGGTAGCCAGCAAATGCCTCCGGAGCCATCGACGCTTCGATCCCTTCGATAGCCTCGATGCCTCCGGTCTTATAGTGCGGTGGGCTATTGACCACATCGACACTCTGCTCGTTAAGCATATCCCTCACTTCCTTATATCGCATAAAATCATTCCCATACATTACACATCATCCCTATCATCTGCTTTGAAGTTAATCTCAACGCCAAAGAAATCGTCCGACCCTTCATCGATCATGGCGTTGATGATCATGTGGTCTGCATCGCCAATGAGAAGTTCAAGACCGCGGAACACACGCTTCGTTCGTGTCGCCCGGTCCCTTGTGGCATCATAGCCATGCGTCTTCATCTCGCCATTGAACTTACGCTGCGACCACTCCTTGCCCTTGGCTTCGTTGTTATCCTTGCACCAGTCACGGAAGTCATTGAACGCCTCATTGGTGGTCATCTCATTGTCTTCGCCAGCCACGCAACGCTCCGTGATCCAGCGGGCCAATGCGTCCTCTCCTGCGAGATACTCATCGGTAGCTTGAATTACGACCTGTGGCGGGTTCAACCCTTCAGCCATCCATGCCTTCGCGCCTTCGATAATCCACGCCAAGATGGCTGGATATTCTTCTTTTAGCTTGTCGGGCAGGTCCATATCCTTACGAACTGGTTTGGTGTCGAAGGGTATGAGGTGCATACGACGCCGCATAGCGTCATCCACATTAGTTATCTCTGGCTTCGTATTGCCTGCAATAACCAACGTGAACTGCGGCTCGAACTCAAACAAATCCTGACGCATGAAACGCGCACTGATCTTGTCCCCGCCAGTCAGCGACTTGACCTTGGCTTCGTCCCACCTGCGCGACGGGTCGATTTCCTGCGCGTGAACGAGCCTTGCGCCCATCAACGACGCCAACTCTGTAGGGTGACGCTGATTGTTCGACGCCAAGAACACGTCCGCACTGGCCACGGTGGCATAATCGCCAAGGATGTTGCCTATCGCACCAAGGAACGTCCCTTTGCCATTGCCCCCGGACCCGTGGGCGAAGGCGAGTACATGCTCCTTCGTACTACCCGTAGCCGAATAGCCAGCCAACCTTTGAAGGTAAGAGATCATCTCGCTATCACCGTTGCACGCCTCATTAAGGAACGCCTGCCATTGCGGGGCTGGCTTGCTGAAGTCCGCCTCGACCGATGTGCATTTTGTGCACATGCGAGAACGGTCATGGGGGAGCAATGCCCCCGTCTTCAGGTCTACCATCCCCGACCGGGTGTTGAGGATATAGATGTCCGCGTCTAGCTGTTCCGTCGTGGCCTGCATGGACGGCTCGACTGCCGCCAGCTTCGCTACGTTTGCAATCACATTGTACGACGCCACACGCTGCGCGATCCGCTCACCCTTTTGCGGGCTGTCAATGTGCTGCAATGCTTCAGCCGACGCATTCGCGCAGACCTTGCGGACGATGGACAGGTGCTTGTTCGCCACGTCCTTGGCCCACTTGTTACCATCCCATGCGACCCAGCCCATGCCGCCCACAACGTATCGTATATCCGAAACGTGTAGCCGAGCAACGCGCTGCGCCAATGCAATGTCGCTGTACTCAATCGGTGTTTCGCCCGCAGACGCTACCATGCCGAAGTCTTCATCGCTGAAGTCCGTCACATCGAACTCATCGACCTCGCGTTTGTAGCCAAAGGTCGCAGCCTTACCCGCCAGCCAGTCCCAGCCCAACTCATAGGGCGGGTGCATACGACCGAAGTCTGCTTCGATAGTATCGAGCGAGTTAACGCCGTCTTCCCAACGCTCGGCCCAGCCTGCGAATATCTCGAACGCATCCGGCTCATGGTCTGGGCCACACGCCGCCTTGATGGCGTAGCCCATGCGGATATAGTCATCGCGGTCAGGGAAATGCTCGGTCTTATTCGGGATGGCCGCTACCGCAGCCGCTACATGGGTAATGCTTGGCGCGGTGAGCGACGCCTGATCGACGGACTGCCGCTCGACTGCCTTCTGCGCCGTCTTATCCGCGTGGATAATCTCGCAGCCCATCATCTCCAACGTCTCCGTCAGATCGGCGAAGAACTGCTCAATCTTTTCCCGCGTTACCTTCTTCAAGCCAGCCGGGCCACGTGCCTCCAAGTCCACATCAAGACTGTACGGTTCCTTAGTGATAGGATGGATACCGCCGATGACGTACTGCTGCCCGTCACCTAGAAATTCTACAAGCTGCTCGACGCCCCGGTCATCGCGGAACCGCACCTGCATCCGGCCAATCTTTTCATCGGTGCGATACATGAACAGCCGCTTGGGGAAACGACCGATACGCATAGGGGCTTTGCCCAATGCCTTCACCGCCATATCACCAATGACCCTAGCCAGCCCCTCGTTGACAACATCAATGTCAACCGCAGGATATTTGCTTGCCTTCAAGCCGATATTAGCATGGCTGCGGTCCCACCTTTCCACATCGTTAGATGTTGGCACATAGTCCTGCCAGCCGTAGCCGCCCCATGTGCCCTGTGCATTCTGCCGACCGGGTGCTTTGCCTGCCTGATCCGCTTGGATTTTAGACATGGCCGACAACTCGGCGTTCGGCGGGATGACGGACACGAGATCGGTGAACCCAATCTCATACAGTGTCTTAAATTTCATTAGTGCAACTCCCTTTTTTCAATTTGGTCCCGCCTCTGCATCAATATGTCTATTGCTGCGTCGATGGCGTAGACCGCGAAGTCTGGTTCGGCTTCGTCTAGTATTTTGTAGGCGGCTGTTGTTAATATTACGCCGCGTTCAAAGTCTTCTTCGAAACCGATGATGAATACTGGAACAAACTCAACCTGTTGTTCTTCATCAGTCCATCTTATCTTGGTCATTACTATATCCTTCCGAAGACACTCCGGCCAGTGTAAGAAGCCTGATTGTCTGCATGGATTCGGCGGGTGCTTCTGCCAGCCAGAAGCGACTGGACATAGAGCAGAAGTTCGTAGGCATCAATCTCACCTTCGATTTTTATTCGGTTACCATCCCGGCTGGTGTAGCCACGTGTGTTATTGTCGAGCCACTCGGCCAGTTGTGCTGCTTGTACCTGTTTCATTTGCTCTTCTCCCTTATCTCAAAGCCAAGCGCGTCCAGTGCGGCGCGGAGTGATGGTTCGGAATTATTGATGTAAGCGTCACCCCATCCAGCCTTTTTCATCGCAGCCACCAGCGGGTCAGGCTTGGGCGTGGGGAGGATGAATTCGGCGAACCTACTATTAGCCGGAACGTACCCTCCTCCGTAATAGTCACGCAGCGCATCGCTCACCTTCTGCCGGAAGGCTTCGTGTTGTTCGATGGCGCGGCGAAGCGCCGTGCATAAATCTTTATGCGGTGCAGTGTCCACGTTTTCGCATTTGTAAAGGGACACCTCATTCAGTAGCACCAGTGCTTTGTCTTCAGTTGTCATTTCAAATGATCTCCTTCTGCAATCCGATCCGCCAGCCAACGTGTGTTGCGCTCGAACATGTTCATCTTGCCAGTGCGAAGCCAAGCAATGATGGCATCCTTCTCGTTGACGACAGGCGGTTTCTCTTCATTAGTTTTTGTTGGACGTGTCATTAGATTAACTCCTTAACCTTAAATCCTTTTGCTTCAGCGTAGGCGATGAGGTCGTCGAGCCACATGATGCCTTTGCCTGAAACAAAATACTGATTGATGCCCCGAAAGGGTACATTCTTTATGTCGCCCCATGTGTGCGACGACTGCTCATACATCTTTATATCTGCACGGTGGACCGATGGATGAGTCCGGCGCAGAAAGTTAGCTGCTTCAGCCGCAATCAATTTCGTGTGGCCGGAGAACTCACGCCGAGCAACTGGCTCATCTCCTTTGACTTCAGCCGGAACAAACCTATCCGTTTTCGCGTACCATTCCGCCTTTGGTATAGAGGCAATACCTGTTTCCTTAAGCCAGCCCTTAACCGTTCTACGGTCACTGCCGTATAAACGCATAAGCGCAGCGCAGGTCATAGTCGGGGCCATCGTGCGAAAGTTATCTGGCACGGCCTTCTTCCTTCCGCTTGAACTGACAAGGACTTCCGTAAGTTTAAGTTCGTCCATCCAACGAAGGACCACCGACCTAATCCGGCCATAATGTTTAACGAGTTGCGTTACGTTCATGGTCCTTGCCATCTCCCTTAGATCATCTGGCGGTGGCGATTTGTGCGAAACGAACTCTCGCTTCAGCCCTATCTTTCTACGCCGCGTATCAACGGCGTCGGCAGAACGGCCAAGCACCTCTCCAATCTGCGGGTACGTCAGATTTTTATGGTAAAGTTCTGTGAGAATAGCGTCCTCTTCAGGTCGCCACGGGGTAAAACTCTTGGACATAATCTCCCTCATTTGTTTGTTGCCTCTCTTGGGTGGCACAGGTTCAATATCGAATGCAAGAACTTTTTTTGTTGACGACACTATGCGACTTGTGCCAGCTATATGGAAAGCAAACGTGACGCCGACGAAAAAGAGGGAACGAGTATGGTAGTATCGGTAGACTTCGAGACGCGCAGCGCCGTCGATCTCCGTAAGACGGGCGTCTATAAGTACGCCGCTGACCCATCAACCGACATCTGGTGCATGGCCTACAAGGCTCCGTGGTCTGACGACGTGCTGGTATGGCAGCCGGGCGATGAGGTAGATGCCCACCTCGAAGATTGGATCAGGGCGGGCGGGTTGCTGTCGGCATGGAACGCCAACTTCGAACGCACAATCTGGAACAATATCATGACCGGTCGCTATCAGTGGCCAGACACCCGCATCAATCAATGGCGCTGCACGATGGCGCAGGCCAGCGCGATGGGACTGCCCCGCGCACTAGGCCAAGCTGCTGCCGTCCTTGGCGTTGAAGAACAGAAAGATAAGACCGGCGCGGCCCTTATGCTCCGGATGGCACGGCCACGTAAGGTGAACGCCGACGGTAGCTACACATGGTGGGACACAAAGGACAAACTCGATACGCTAGTAGCGTATTGCCGACAGGACGTGCGAACGGAACTGTCCGTCGCGGAAGTCCTGAACGAAATGCCTGACAGTGAGCGTCGTCTGTATCAGCTTGACCAACGCATCAACGACCGGGGCGTTAAGGTTGACCGTGACCTGATTGAACGGGTTAGCAAACTTGCTAACTCCGCATCGGAGAACATCGACGCAGAGATCAAGCGCCTTACGAACGGCCAAGTCAAAGCAGCAACGAACGCAATGGACTTAACCGCGTGGCTTCGTGGCTATGGGTTAAACGTAAACTCTGTGGACAAGCAGACCGTGACTCGGATGCTGAGCGTTGATGGGCTGCACCCCATCATCAAGCAAGTGTTGAAGCTACGCCAAGACGGAGCCAAGTCCAGCACCGCTAAGTATGATGCAATGCTTAACGCCGCAGACGCCGACGACCGTATGCGTGGCCTGCTTATGTATCATGGCGCGGCAACGGGCCGGTGGTCTGGTCGGCTTGTGCAACCACAAAACTTTCCTCGGCCCTTAAAAAAGAACGATGAACTTGAAACAATCATCGCAAAGCTAAAGGCCGACGAAGATGTATCAGAGCATGGCGCAGGGACAGTTATTGCCTCTGACTTGCTCCGGTCTATGCTGATCGCCGAGGATGGCCATCGGCTTATGTTTGCCGACTACTCGGCGATTGAGGCCCGCGTGTTGGCGTGGGTAGCAGGACAGAACGATCTCGTTGAGACGTTCCGAAAGGGGGGAGACGTGTACAAAGATATGGCATCCGCTATCTACAACAAGTCTGTTGACGCAATCAGCGACAACGAACGCCAAGTTGGTAAGATGGCAATCTTGGGTTGCGGCTACGGCATGGGGGGCAAACGCTTCGCCGAGCAGTGCGCCACAATGGGCATCAAGGTAGACGAGGACGAAGCCAAGCGCATCGTGTCGGTCTATCGTGAGAAGAACAATCGGATCGCGCAATACTGGCGTGATGTCGAACAAGACTTTGTAGATATGGTAAAGGAAGCGGGCCGTGTTAGGTCGGTCGAACTTCCTCTACCTAGCGGGCGGTCGCTTACGTACCACAATCCGCGCATCATTCAGCGAGAGACGCCTTGGGGGGCAATGCGTGACACCGCGCAAGTCGATACGCTGAATAGTGTGACCCGTCAGTGGGTGTCACAGATTATATGGGGTGGTCTGTTGACGGAGAACGTGGTGCAAGCGACTGCCCGCGACATGATGGCCACGGCCATGATGGCGTTGGAAGTCAAGGGCTACAATGTCATCCTGTCCGTACACGATGAAATCATTAGCGAAGTGCCAGATAATTTTGGGTCGCTTGACGAAATGATTGACATCATGACACGAGTTCCGGCATGGGCGGAAGGCTGCCCAATCAACGCCGAGGGCAAAGAAGGGAAGAGGTATCGCAAATGACAGCACATGCTAAGTTTGGCGCGTCGAATGCAAAGCGCCGCATCAACTGCCCCGGTTCGCTTAGCGCCGAGGCTCCGTTCCCTAACGAGAGTTCACCTTACGCCGAACTTGGTACGGCGGCACATGAGTTTGGTGAGTTCTGCTTGGTCAATGGACATGAAGATGCCTTCGCCTTCATTGGCCAAGAGCACAACGGCCACAAGGTTGACGACAACATGGCGCGTGCGGTGCAGGTTTACATAGACCACATCCGCGAGGTGGCCTCATCGGAGCCGAGCATCTGCCGCTATGAGAAACGCTTCAGCCTCGATAAGCTGGACCCACCTATGCCAATGTTCGGCACGGCTGACTGCATCATTTACGGCAAGGCAACTGGGACGCTGTACGTCAACGACTATAAGCACGGCCAAGGTATCGCGGTTGAAGTCGCGGACAATGAGCAGCTTAAATACTACGCGCTCGGTGCTATCCTTGAGATTGGCGAGAAGGCTCCGGTCAACAAAGTTATAACGGTCGTTATACAACCCCGCGCCATGCACCCCGATGGGCCGGTGCGGCAGCACAGCTACAGCCGCGACGAGATCATGGACTTCGGCACAGAACTTATCGACGCAGCGTATGCGTCCTTGAAGCCGGACGCACCGCGCATCTCTGGCGATCACTGCAAGTTCTGCCTTGCGGCTGGCACTTGTTCGGCCCTGCGCAACAACGCCCTTGAGGTCGCACAAGACGAGTTCGGTACAGTACGAACCATCAATGACCTAACTCCACAGGAAGTCGCGGACTATCTGCAAAGGGTTCCGTTGGTTGAAGAGTGGATCAAATCTTTGCGCCGCCATGCCAATACTTTGTTGGAAACAGGCGCAGGTCTCCCCGGCTACAAGTTGGTTGAGAAACGACCGACGCGCCGCTGGCGTGTTGAAGAAGAGTTCGTGGCTTGGGCCACAGAAGAAGGTCTCGATGACGACGACATCTACGAAAAGAAGTTGAAGTCGCCACCGCAGATCGAGCGTGTTGTGGGCAAGAAGAACCTGCCTGCATCGCTCGTCATAGCTGTATCATCCGGCACATCAATGGTCGCTGATACAGATAACCGTCCGGCTGTAGCCTCGTTGGCCGCAGACGACTTTACCGCTGAATAAGGAAACTACGATGTCAAAAGTTATTACACCCGAAGCAATCATCTCTTATCCGCATGTGTTCGAACCGCAGACACCTCCGGGTGCAAGTGAGCCAGTCTATTCTTGCTGCCTTGTATTCCCTGACGGCACTGACATGTCCGAACTCAAAGCGACGGCTGCGGCTGTGGCCAAGGAGAAGTGGGGAGACAAGACTAAATCGTTGATGGAAGGCGGCAAAATCCGTATGCCTTTCCGCAACGACGGCGAAGAGAAGGGCTATCCTGAAGGCTCGGTCTTCATGAACGTCAAGTCGAAGCAAGCGCCCGGTGTTGTCAGCAAGTTTGCTGGCGAGAACGGCAAGCCTGCTCCGATTACCGACCCTAAAGAAATCTACCCCGGTGCGAAGGTCCGTGCCTCGCTGCGCGCCTATGCGTACAGCGTGAACGGCAACAACGGCGTTGCGTTCTCTCTGGGCAATCTGCAAAAGGTAGCCGATGGCCCCCGTATGGATGGCCGTCTGTCCGCTGCCGACGAGTTCACTGCAACGGAGCGTCCGTCCGCAGACATCTCGGACCTTGACGATTTGCTCTAAATGAAAGGGAGGGCCGGGGAGTTTGGAAGTCGCTCCGGCCCTTCTTACGGGAGGCTGCTATGGAAAGTTTAATTAAGGCGCATGATGCACGTAAATATTTAGACTATGACCCAGCCACAGGTGAGATGCGCTGGAAGATTTGGCCGCGCACTGGACGCCCTAGTGGGCGTGAAATCCTAACGACAAACGCGCAAGGCTATCGTGTAGTTACGCTTATGGGTAGGCAGTACCGCGTACATCGCGTAGCTTGGCTCATGATGTACGGCAAATGGCCGTCTGAACTTCTCGACCACGCCAACGGTAAGCGCACGGACAACCGCCTAGTAAATCTACGCGAGGCCAACCGCGCTGAGAACAACCGCAATCGGGGCATGAACCGAAACAACACGACAGGCTTTAAGGGCGTGACGTACAACAAAGACCGCAAGAAATGGCAGGCTAAGATTTACCGCAACAACAAGGCGATACACCTTGGTCGGTTTGCGTCTGCGCAGCAAGCCTTCGCGGCGTACTGTAAAGCCAGCCGCGAACACCACGGTGAGTTTCGACGGCTAGTCTAACGCCTCGGATATCATCTGCGCTTTCTTGGCTAGGGTCTTAGCCACAATCTCATCAACAGAATTGACAAGGCCGAATGTCCGCACGATCACAGGCTTTGTCTGGCCGATGCGATGGCAACGCTTTGCCGCCTGTGCGTTCACCGCCGGAACCCAATCCATCTCAACAAACGCCACCTGATTTGCCGCTGTCAATGTGATTGCTGTGGAACACGCCGTGATCTGGCCGATGAATACCCGCACCTTCGGATCAGTCTGGAAGTTGTCAATCGCCGCTTGACGGTCGGCTGTCGGCATACCGCCTGCGACCACCACTGGATTGAAGTCTTTCAGCCTATCGTAAAGCGTCTGGATTGCGTCAGTGTGGTAGGCGAAGATGACTATCTTGTCGTAGGCATCATCGGCCAATTCACCCGCTATCTGTGTGGCGATGGGCGCTGCCTTGGCCGCACCGGTTAGCCGTCTTAATGACGCGATATGCGGAGCGATGCTCTCAATCTCTGAAGCCAAGTCCTGCCCCGTAAGGGAATGCGCGAGGATCATATCGACCGCTTCGGCTTGGCGTGGGTCGTCGATGTGTTTCCTATCGCTCCAGTTTTCTATCTCAACTGGCGCGCTCTGCCACCAGATAGGCGGCAAATCTTTTAGCACCACCTCGCCCTTGCGGCGAAGCATAATCGACTGGAGTACGGTCTTGAACTCCGCCATGCGCTCGGTCTTGTTACCGAGAATTTGTAGCCCAAATGAGCCACACCATGTCTTGCAGAAGTACGTCGTAAAGTCAGTGAAGTTTAGCGGGTACTTCCAAATCGCTTTAAGATGGGTCCAGAAATCGCTGACATTATTAGGGATGGGAGTACCGCTAAGAAGCCAAACACGATCAGCAAACTTAACAAGGCCATCACCGCGACAGTACTGGCCATATAGATACTTTGTGCGCTTAGCAGTACGGTTCTTGAGATAATGAGCCTCGTCCAGAACAAGAACGTCTGGTTCAAACTTTGCGATCTCATTGCGCACCTCCTTCGACTGTGTGATTTTATCATAGCTGAAGACTTTGACTTCGCGCTCGACGGTCCCCCATCGCTCGAACTCACGCCGCCAGTTAATCTTAGCGATAGCTGGGCAGATCACGACGACTTTTGTTAGGCCGAGTTTATCACAGGCTGCGATAACTTGAAGTGTTTTGCCAAGGCCCTGCTCGTCGGCAAGGAATGCGGCTGGGTTATCACAGAGAAAGTCTGCGCCGACCTTTTGGTAATCGAATAGATGGTTCATCGTCTTCCCTCTCGGCGGCGTAGCAGGCGATAAGCGCAGCTTCGGCTCGACCGTCATCCTTTTTCCGTGCGAAGAGATGGGCGTAATCCGGGAACAACTCTTGTGCCCGCTGACGACTGCCGTCCTTTCCTCCGAACGTGCGCATAGACTTAATCCAAGTTGCAGGCGGTATCAACTCAAAAGATACAGACAGGCCAGCAAGGACACCCTCGACGATACCAGCGGCACGGCCAAAGCTGAACATCGAGGACACGCCTTGGCCCGGCATGGCGTGGACTTTCTCGATGATGGCTTTGATTTCACCGGTCACATGCGGGCGCAGGCTATCGGCCAGCATGTGTGCGTCAACCTGATTGACGACACGCGGCCCACGTTTGACTTTAAGAGTAGGCATGTCGATGATGACAAGTTCTCGGCTATCCTTATCCAGAATAGCGACAGCCCCGAACGCGCCGGGATCAATACCCATGAACTTCATGGGCAGTGTCTATAATATCAGAAGCTAGTTCGCAAGTGACTGCGTGGCCCCAAAGACTTACGATGGCGAAGCCCGTCGGGTTTGTGGCGACGTTTCGACTTTGGCTGGGGTCGCCACGACATGTCTTTAACGCTAGTCTTCTTGGCCATTACTTGCCTTTCGTATAGACCTTATAGTCGCCGGGATCGGTGTACTCAGTACCGACAGGGAGCGCATCATATTGTTCTTGGTTCTTAAGAAGAGGAGCCTTGCTCAACTGACGCAGCAATGTGTCTGCCGTCATGCCCGTGCTGGCTTCAACTTGGCGGTTGAGCATGATCTTCTCTTCGCGGTTCATACCCTTAAACTTTTTTAGCAAAGAAAGTTCTGGGTTCTCCGCGTTGAACTTAGCGTTGGCGGCTTCACGCGCCTTAGCATAAATCTCTTTGATTGCTGCGGACTTTCCGACGTTATCAAGGTTCTGATATTCAGGAGATTGCAACAACGGTGCGATCCCGCGCTCGGCGATGATGCCTAGATCGCGGTTAACAAGGCGGTCGATGGCAACTTCGCCAGTCTTCGATCCTACATCGTAGGGTGTAAGACCAAGTTTATCCAGTTCGCTTTCAACAATGTTCTTGGCTGGACGGATTGTGGCCCCAAGAAGCTGACGCAACGCCGGGTCTTCAGTGGTCATTGGCCCTTCACGCGTCGCCGAAGGCGCAGCCGGAACGCCTAATGCCTGCTGCGCTCCGGGGATTGGACGAACAAGCGCGCCAAGGGGGTTGTCCTTGGTGTCACGGTAGACCGCTTCTTCCGGATCGTACTGGGCGTAGAAATCTTTGAATGTGCTGAACGGCTGAAGGAAGCCAGCGCCTACATCTGCCAGCCAACTTGTCACAATCGTCTTAGCTTTGTCGAGGTTTCCGGCAGCGCCGGACAAATCCTTTAAAAGCTGATCGGTTACATAGAGGCCCGTGCCTGCGCGAAACTGCGCGCCGCTCAGGCCTTGAAGAATATCTTTCGTCTCAAACGCCTGATCGAGAGTGTTATCCTGCGCTCGTTTAATAACATCCGCGACTAAGAGATACGGGGCAGCGGGAAAAAACGGACGAAGGTCAACAGTCCGGCCATCTGGCAAACGACCTTCGTACCATTTCTCCCCAGCGTATTCGCTATTGCGAAATTCATACGCACCGTACAGCATGGACGATCCGACGATAGCTTTCGACACAGCCGACACATCGCCCTTAGCAAACTTGGCGCGTTCGGCTTCGGTCAATAGTTTTGTAAAACCGGCGGGGCTGTAGTCGAACTGGAACTTCATCGCGTTCATCATGAAACGCGGGAACGGCATTACAGTTGTACCGACAACGCGGGCAACGGTCCCAACCTTGCCCATTTTGTCTAGCATCTCGCTGAACTTATCGGCAACTTCAGAGCGTGCCGAATAGGTGAAGCCAAGGGTGTCGTCGAGCGCCTTTATCCATGCCTCTTCGGGCAGACGTGCGATACCACCTGTGTCCACCAGTTCGTTAAAGTCTAGGCCGAGACGGGTTGCTTCTCGGCGCAGCATAACTGGGAACAAGGCTTTGCGCGTTGCGGTTTCTGTGACGCGGTTCAAAAGGTTAGCGACATCAACCGCCTTTTCGACTTTAGAAAAAGCGTCTTTCTTAGTTACACGCACAACATCGGCAGCGTAAGTAGCCGCGAGTTCTTTATTAATTTCCGGCTGGACATTCTTCATTTGCTCCCAGAACTTAGTGTTCCGACCCGGAGCAAAGCGATCCGTCAAGACAGCCGCTGCGTCAAATGGACTAACGCCAACCTTCTGTTGGCGAAAGGGATTAACCGCAGCATTGACCGTGGTGTCCATAAGGTTCGTTGCCACGTCAATAGGTACACGAACACCGGACGATATGACGTTGCGCATTGTAGTGGCCACGCTCGACACGAGCGCGCCGCGATAGGCATTGGTCAGTCGTTTCCAGAAGCCAAGATCATCCGCCTCTTGAATGCCAAGTTTAGCGATGTCGGCTGCTTCTTTTGGAACATAACGGCTGGCCATACTGAACCGTTGCATAACACGAGCGGCATCGCCAAGACCTTGGCGTGATCCAGTGATAAGTTCAAACAGGTCTTCGTCTTTAAGGTCATACTTCGTGACGAGTTTGGATACCTCTTCTTCGGGAAGAGTGCCTGCTTTGAAGTGACGATAGAAAAATTCAGAGAACGGCATATCTGCTGGACGCTGGAGGCCAGCCAGATTGCTATAGTCCGCTGCAAAGTTAGCGACCTTACCCCCAATTTCGGCGGTAGGAATAGGCTGCGTCTGGCCCTTCACTTCCATAGCCGCGATGGCGGGGATACCTGTTTCGGGGGTAGATGCAGGTAGATCATACGCCACATTGCGCGGTGCTACCGCAGCTTCAGGGATTGCTGCGGCTTCAGGAATTACTGCGGCTTCAGGAACTACCGCTGCGGCCACGGGGGCTTCCGGCAACTCAACAGCCTGCGCCTTCTTCAGCTTGCTTGGCACGACAGGAGCCGGAGCAACAGGCGCAGCAACTGCGGCCATCTCAGGAGTAAGCGCAGTTTCGGGAACCGCTGTGGCAATCTCTTCCGCAACTGCGGCAGGGCCAGTAGCAAAGCGGCCAATAGCCGCGCTAGTCTTCGGTGCGGCACGACGGAAACCCGTCGCTACTGGTTTGGCCGCAAACGGTAGAGCGAGAAGCCCAACGTTGAAGTAATCCTCAAGTGTTGCGCGATTGGTTAAAATGTCACCGGCACTACGTTCGGTTTTTTCGATACCGAGTATGCCTTCAGTACCAGTTTTGATATTCCTAAGTATATTACTGGCGTAGTCATTGGCTCGGCGTTCATCGAAACCGGGAATTAAATCAGCTAAAGTTGCGAAGCCGGATTGGAGCGTATCATAGATGCCACCCGTAATTGTGGTCGGCGTATACGCTTTTAGTTCCGGTTGCCGGTTTGCGACGAGACTAATCTCTTCGGTCGGGGCAGCGGCTTGCGGCTGGTCAACAGGTGCTGCGGACAAACGTTTGACCTGAACAGCCGCAAGCAGGGGGCCTTTGTAGTTCTTTGCAATCCACGTATCGGCGGCAGCTTTAAGTTCATCGTTACTGCTAAGCGACGTTACACCGGGAAGCGTGATCGTCTCCCCAGTGGCAGGAATTTTCAGGAATACTGGTTCGCCTTTCGGCTTCTCCTCGGCCATTTAAAATCCTATCGACGGATGATTGGTTTACCAGTTGCGGGCGGAAGAAGTCCGCTAAACATGTTGGCCGCAGCAGGCGATTTCAGACCAGTACTAATCTGCCGTGTTGGGTTCTTTGGATCAACCGCCACAATACCGTCGGCTGTAGTGATGAACCGATACGACGTTGCGCTGCCGCCACCTTCGCCTCGGCCATCGCCACGAGCAAAGCGTTTTTCATCAAGCGCAAGGCTGCGCGCCTGAAAAGCCGACATCTGCTTCGGGATCGACAAAACAAGTTCGTTTGTATCTTCGTTGCGAATTTCAATGGCGTTGCCAACGTCAATCTCGCGTGTCTTGGACGGCATCTTCTGGTCTGTAACAACAGACGAACCGTCACCAAATGTCAGTCGCACATTGCCGGTTGCAGGATCGCGGTCACGGTTGAACACTTGTTTCGGACGGAACGCTTCTGTCTGCACCAACTTAAACGCCTCTGCGGGGTCTGCGTTCTCAAGAACGCCACGCTGGCCCTCTGGCAAAGACGAGGCGTATTGCTTAACGAATGCGCGCTGCTGCGCTTCTTGCTGCTGAGCCTGCTGCATCTGTGCGATCTGATACTGAGCGTTCAGCTTTTGCATCTGCTGTTGGCGGACGTTCTGGATAACTGCGCTAGGGTCTGTCGCGCCACGGCTACCTGCGGCCTGAAGCACTTGACCAAGCGCGCTAATCTTTTCGCCAGTCGATAGCGGGCCGATGCCACCGCTCATAAGAGCCTGCATATCCTGAATGTACTTTGCCGTTGGCGAAAGCTGAGGCTGAGCGGCTGCGGCGGGAGGGGCAATACCTACCGGGGCAACAGCTTGCGGAGCAATAGCGGGCATAGCCGAGCCACTTGGAGGAGTGCGGTTTGGAACCAGTAACCGCATCAAGTTGTCCATTGGGAGCGCCATCTAATTAACCCTTTTTGAAAAGATCAAGGATACCGCCGATTGCCGAAGCAGCCGACCCAACTTGGCCGAGCGTTGACTGGCCCGGTGCAGTTGTCGTTTGCGTGACTGGGGAAGGAAGACCCTGCGAACCCATGAGTAAAGTTTGAAGCTGCTGCTGCGGGAACCCACGCTGTTCGAGGAAGTCCTTGTACGCCAGATCGAGGTTCTGCTGAGCCATGCCACGCTGTGCTTGGCCTGCACCCTGAAGCATCGCAGCGTAGGACTGCTGCTGACCAAGCGCCTGTTGGCCGAAGCCAGACAAGGCCTGTGCACCCGCAAGCTGCTGACCCGGCAGACCCTGTGCAAGCCCAGCGGCTTGCGAGTAACCCTGATTATACAGGTTCGCCAGCGTTTGAGCCGTATTCAAATCCTGCTCACCGGCAAGCTGCGCTTCGTAAACACCACGGCGCTCGTTACCGAATGCACGCGATGCGGCCATTTGAGCCTTTGTTGCTGCGTCACGCTCGGCGCGGTTCTGTGCAAGACGGGCCATCGTGGCGTCGATGACGTTGGTCTGGAACGGCGACATGAAGCCGGAGACATCTTGCTGGAATTGCTGAGGGGTATATCCGGCTGCACGCTCAGCAACTTGGGTGGCTTGCTGAAGTTGCGGCATCCCAACTTGCTGGGTTGCAGCGTTGATCGCGGTCTGGAACGCCTGCTGTTCAGCGGGACGGAACTGCGCAATGCGCGGACCTTGATATGCCTGATACGGAATGGACGCAACTTGCTGTGCGGCCCCATAGTTACGCGCCAGAATATCCTGAATGAAAGGATTTAGTGACTGAGTTTGTGTGGTAGTTACCGCCATTATAATCTCCGTGCGGACTGGCCGCCTAATCCTTCGTTATTAACACAAAACAAAATAAATTGACAGCCCATTACTGCTCCGTCTGCGTTACTGCCAACAATGCGGCTGGAGCGGCTGGAGCAAATGCCGTAGCAGCTACCGTTGAAATGCTGATATTCACGTCATCCGATGCAAACATGATCTCCATGTAGTCACCGGCTAACATAGAAATAACCTCATTGATAGTCACAACAAGGTATCCGTTATTCAAGTTGATTGATGCAATTCGAGCGGAGTTAGGAATGTCTGTCGTTCCATTCTTTCGCAACCAAACTCGTACCGCCTTCTGTGAAGAGTTGGTCGAAGTCATCTGTATGGATAGCGCAAAATTATACAGGCCAGCATTTGCAATAATGATGCGGGATGTTGGCGTTCCACGCGATACGCCCTTGGCAAGTTCTGTAGTAGTGAACGTCAAAGCGTAGGCAGTGTTGGCCACAGCCGGTGTCTGAGTGTCAGTCTTGGTAAACTCGCCGTAATACTTCTGTTGCTCAATCGTTGGGCGGACGAAGATGATGCCGTCCGTCGTCCCAACCTTCAACACAGCGGCCAAAGGAATGACATTGTTTGGCGCGGTTGGCTTAACGTTTGTAAAACCACCAGCAACAGTTGGCGAGGCGTAAAGCAAATCGCCAAGGGAGAAGGCGCTAGTATTTAGGCCACGAACAAAGCCCCACGTTGTGCAGTATCCCTTCTGCCCAGTGTCGGGCAGATCGTGCGTCATTACGCCAAGGATGTACAGCGAGTTCTGCGATCCGTCCGCTAGATACGGACTAACCGACAGCGCGCTATCAGGGGCTGCGCCAGTGAAACCGACAACAGTACCGTTCGGTATTGTCACGCCAGTATTGTTTTGGACCCGTGCATAAATCTCTTCGCCAATCTGCTGGACAACGCCGTACTCCATACCCAGATCAAGCGTCTGGTCGGCGGTATTCCACGAAAGACTACCCCTATCGGGGGTATGCGTGTCAGTCGTAATGAACGAGGCGTCGGAGACAACTAACTTGGCGGGCTGGTAGACGCCTACGTCTTGGCCCTTCTCGTAAACAGTAGACGAGTACAGTTCGATGAGGCGATTGCGCTGGGCCTCATACGACGGGGTGTATACCGCCGGGGGTGGTGGTAGCTTAATGCTCACCTGCGGCCACCCGGAATTGCGTTAAGGCGCTGCGTCCCTACACGCCAATCAGACGGCGTTGTAGTTGTCACACGCATCTTGATCTGGCGTCCATTGAAACGAACCGATGTCGGCTGTGTCAAACTATACGGACCGTAAGTTGTCTCTTCGCTTGTCGGGTAATAGCGCGTCTTAAATGTGGCAGAGACGCTACCCTGATTGCGTTCGTCAGGAATCATCTCGTTAATATACAAAATCTGGTCGCCGTTTCCAATCTGGAACGGACCAGTCTCGGCGTAAGGAAGCGCGCCGCTGTAGTTCAGGCCGACTTCGTGGTCGTAGATAAAGCCGTCCGTACCAATCATGATTGGGTTACGGAACACGCTGCGGTCTGTACCAGCCGTGCGGGCCAGTGTGCCAATCGACCAATGGTTCTCTACATAATCCCAAGAAACATAGCTGTCGTTCTCGTTCGATCCAGCCGACGGATAGAACCACCAGACTTCGTTATACTGGCTGTTGTTGACAGCATAGACTTTGGAGATTTGGTTCGTGTTGAGGTTGTTAAATACATAGTCGTAGACTTCGCATGGCAGGGGCTTGACGTAACCATCGTAAACGTGGAAGCCCTTCTGGCCCATCCATACCGCCATGTTGTCGAGAACGGCAACGCAGTTAGCAGACGCAGCACCGCAGGCACGGCCCGCGATTTCTGCTTGATACACAAACGGCTGGCCCACATATGTCAGAACGTGCGCGTCAATGTCCGTTATTATAAGGTTCTGGCCGCGAACGCGCTTGCCGGTGATGATCCGGCCCGATGTTTGTAGGATGATGCTGCCAGCAAGATTGGTAGAAGATGGCGTCCAGACGGTATTGTCTTCGAGATCGGACCACGCAACCTTACGGCCATCGCCCGACGCACCAAGCGCAAACAACGAACGCTCGGCGGTGACAAGAAGGCCGATGTTATTGATCGGCGCGTTTGCGATTACCGCAGCTTTGGTTGGCGTAGTGAAGTCGAGTTGCCACTCATACAGCTTGCCGTCAGATGTTGCACAGCCGACGAGATATTCACCCCAAGTGTCTAGCGACCATGTGGTAGCGGCTGTTACAGAACCAGTATCAGGACGAGGTGTGCCGTAAAAGCCACCACCATAAGTATCAATCCCGTAGCCAGCGCCCGTAGAAGCATCGTCCGATCCCGCTGTAAAACCAACAGGCGTAATATCTACCAGAACATTGGACTGTGTAACAGCATAAAGTTTCGACGAAGTTCCGATGGCCATGAGGCGTACACTGCCGTTCGTCTTCCAACTAAGAAGCGAACGAGCCTTGCCCGTTAGCGCGGGGATGTCGCGTTTCTCCCACCCGCCAATCGGCTCCATAGCGCCTTCTGTCCAGCGCACAAGATTAACGTCGTACCACCGCCCGGCGGACTGAAGTTCAGTGCCGTTGCGAAATACGCCGGGAGGAATGTTAATCGGAATTAGCGCCATGTTTTTATCCGTACCTAAAGTCTTAGGTCTTATATCACTTTCTAGAAGTTTTTACAGCTTCTTCCCATGCTTCTATAGTTCGGCGATGGCGCAGAGCGCAATCCCCATATTTAGCTATTATATCTACTTCCCATATAGCGCGCTCTGGGTCGGCGAGTGGGTTAGGAATTGAGGGCAGCGGAGGGCAGTTACTCGCTAGGTTCGCCGGAGGCTGCGGCATTGGCGCGACTGAGACCGCCTTCGAGCAGCCCGACAACGCGAACATCAGGAACACAATCAGCAGAAACAGCAGGCAAAGTCTTGTATATCTCGCGGATTGTTTCTCGCTCTCCGGCGACCACGACATCGGCTTTATCTCGTTCGGCTTGGTAAAGCGTAGAAACCGCATCTATCTTTCCTTGCATTTGCTGGCGTTGCTTTTCAGCCTTTTCCAAAGCCTTGGAATAAGCGGCATCGCACTGCCAGTCTTTGATCTTCCATCCGGAGGCGAGGCCAATAGCAAGAGCGCCTGCCGCCACATAGCCCATGAATGGATCAATCCGCACCATTTATTTTGCCCCATTCCCTCACCGCAAATATAGTAGCACATGACGCAATCGTCGCCGCTAAATCAGTCAACGATATTGGAGACTTGGTAATCATTGGTAACACGACAGCGTTAACGATAACACCGACAGCAATACCAACGCACGTTACTGGCCGCCACCAAACGCGAACTCGCTCAAGCATGGCCGCTTCAAGTTCCTTAACCGTCATTTCGGATCAGGATATTTAGCGTGGGGAAGTTCCCAATGCGGGCCGTCCTTAAATGATTTCCAGTCGCCACCCCACGTAATCTGTACGTTCTCTAGCTTGGCTGCCTTCTTCATGGCTGCTTCGATTTTGTCAAAGAGCGGCCAATCCCAGCGGATGCTACCAGCTACATAAGGCGCGATGTCAACCGCAAAGCCATGAATGTGGCGTGAGCGCATTGTCTTGGTCGCACCCTTGGCGAACAGTTCACGTTGGCGTGCTGGTGTGCGAAGCCCCTCAATGACGGTGAAGTCTATATCAGAGATACTGATAGCGCGCTTAACGACGCGCACCAAATCAGGGTGCACGCCGCGAAGGTTTAGAAGGGAGCGCGGGCCTAGTTTAAAAGCCATTACCGATCTGCCTTGTTGTCCAGCTTGTCCTCAATCCGGCGAAGGTGCATCATGACTTCATCAAACTTCTTGTCGATGCCGTTAAACTTTTCGTCACCAAACTCCAGCTTCGTCTCAAGGATTGCCAGTCGGTTGCTGAGTTGCGTCCACACGCCAATGATGGCGAAGATGCCAGCGATGACGGTGAGAAGCGTGTCGATGCCAAACGACATATCCATTGTTATGCAACCCATTCTTCAGCAGGAGCATCTGGCCATACTGGGTCGAGCATATCCAATTCACGCAGGGCTTGGCGGTGATCAGCAAAATCAGCCTTGCACTGAGCAGTCAGGGGGACATCCCCAAGCTGCGTCCAGTCTGTTGCGGACAGCTTCGTGTTACGAAGGGCCTTGTTGGCCGCAATCGTGGTTGCGTCAACAGCAGCTTTAGCTTCGTCGTCCATATCGGCCACAGCGTACTTGGTGTACCACTTGCCCTCGATCTCCTCAACACCGTCACGGTATGCAACCTGATAGCGTGTAGGGGACGGCTGTGGGCCTTCGAACACAACGTCCGCGCCCAAGTCGTTGACCAACTCTTCGGTCAAGACATAGGGGAAAGATGTGTTCGGGTACATGGCGCGGAGTTCGCTTTCCAGTACAACTGCGCCTGTTTCTCTTATGCGATATTCAGCCATTGTTTTTGTCCTTACGCGATGGCGAGATAGATGTAGGTTGCGGATGATACGTTGACGTTTGTTGCTGCGTCCTGATTGACGATGAAGCCGCTGCTGTCAGTATCAACGCTGTCGTCTGTTGTAACCTGAGGCTGTATGCCATTCAGCGATAGATGCGGGTCATTACCAGCCACAATGCCGCGTGCGCTATCCCAGACATACCAGTCGCCTGTGCTGTCCGTCCGCTTAATCATCACAAACCGCGCACCAGCAGCAAAGCCACAGTTAATCGTCTGGCTGCTTCCATTGCCGGTGTAGCTGCCGACCTTGCTCACGCCCGGTGCGGAGGCGAAGAGGTAGGTGACGTAGTTACCTCCAGAAGCATTGCTGTCCCCGCCAATCGTGAAAACAGTAGACGTAGGCACCGTAGAATTGAGATTGCCAGAGCTAAACGCAGGACGGCCTGCTGCATTACTCAATGCAAGAAGCGCGTTGGCCTGTGACAAATCAGCCGATTTATCCCATGTGAACCAGTTATAGCCTGCGGAACTACGGTTCTTCATAATCATCAACTCCGGCGTAACGCCAAGGTTGTGATTAATCGTGCGACCGTTTACCCCGTTCCCCGTATAGCACACCACATCCATGAAGCCGGGGGCGCGGCGGAACATCCAAGATCGGTTACCGCTTTCGTAATTTACTGCCCACCCTACATTAGAGCCGAAAACAAAGTTTGAATTGCCGCTTTCAGCATTAGTTTCGTTTAACAATAACTGGCGTGCGCCTAGCAGCCTTGTCCCTGCGGATTTGTTTGAAAAGCCCGCTGGCATTGCATCAAACGCAAAATCAACAGGGAAGCCCGAACTATAAGTTGGTACGGTAGAAGACGCGGTTCCAAGGGCAGTGTTATACACACTCGTCCCCAGCGTCGGTGTCCGCATAGGCCCGCGACGGATGGCGATGTAGATGTAAGTTTGCGAAGCATTAAGGTTTCCAGCGTTAAACCCTGTTGCTGTCGGAACGTAAACTGCTGGCGTGGATGTGCCTTCAGCATTGGCAGAGTTAGCCAAAAGATTGGCGGTAGAGCCAGTTGACATATTCCGCATAACGTCGGCTATAAACCAAGGGCCGCCAGATGTGGTTTTGCCAATTAGCCACTGCGGCTCCCATCCGAGGGTTACAGAAGCCGTGCCAGACCCGTTAGTCGTAAACGACCCACACTGAATAAGCCCGTCAGCAGTTGCGTCGTGGGCGAAGAGGTAGGCGACGTATGTACCGCCGCCACTGTTTGTGTTCCCATAATCACGATCAGCAGTAAATGTGGTCGCAGTTGGGTTCCAAATAGCAACGCTTCCGTATGTGGATTTTGCGGCTGTGGTGTTTAACGCCAATACACTGCTATTAGGAGATGGATTTCCACGATGATAAACAGACCAATCAGATGTGGCGTCTAGTCGTTTAACAATAATACAACCCGGCTCGGTGCCGAGATTATGGCTGATTGTTTGGCTTGCGTTACCATTCCCCGTATACGTCACAATATCAAAGAACTTAGGTGCTTCGCGGAATGTCCATGAGGCGAAGTTACTGGTTGATTGGTCACCGCTACCACCAAAATATGAGGCAGCGTCAATACCGAAGCCAGAACTATTAAACGATATGCCGTTGTTTGGAAATGTAGACTGCCCGTTTGTTAGGTCAGAGCTAAGGTACTTGTCATCACCACGGACCGTATCAAACAATCCGTGACTTTGCGTGGTTGTAAACCCCGAGCCGGGGCTTCTCATCTTTAACCAAACCAACCCGCCCTTGCCAGCAAGGTCAATGCCGTTGGTGAT
>Ga0222714_10001914_pt1 | contig 22922 bp, 16 predicted proteins | sample C33_3DmetaG_FD_165048 | JGI IMG/M metagenome (GOLD analysis project Ga0222714, IMG submission 165048) | Estuarine water microbial communities from San Francisco Bay, California, United States - C33_3D | ecosystem: Environmental > Aquatic > Marine > Unclassified | place: USA: California...
CTATTGTTATCTCCCGTGAGGATGCCCAAAAGTTTGTGGAGTACTCCAGCTACGCCCCGATGGGCGCAAGAAGTTTTGGCCCAGTCCGAGCGCTGTTATATGGCGGGGCGGATTATGCGGTTCATGCCAATGAAACAATCGTCCGGTTTGCCATGATCGAGACAAAGCAGGCTCTTGATCGGCTGGATGAGATTTTGTCGGTTGAGGGGCTTGACGCTATTTACATTGGCCCTTCGGATCTATCCTTGTCACTTGGTTGTCGCCCGGTCTTTGACGATGTAGATCCACTCATAGCGCAGGCTATAGATCATATTCTGGAGCGTGCACAGGCTCATGGCCTGAGGGCTGGCATACATAATGGTCGCGTTGACGTAGCAAAAGCGCGGATTGATAAGGGCTTTCGCTTTGTAACGGTATCGTCAGATGCCCGACTCATCGCTTCCGCGGCTTCGACTGTTTTGTCACAAATGCGAGACAGACCTGGGACGACTACGGGCGGTTATTAGCCTGCAGGTTATTAGGCATTATTCTGGTCGTTGCGGCGCTACGCTGAACTGTCGGTAACGGGCTTATGCAGGAACCACTTCGAGCACTATTTTTCCAATGTGGGTGCTGGACTCCATAAGGGCGTGCGCGTCTGATGCTCTTGATAACGGTAGAACAGTATCTACCAGCACTTTAATTTTTTTATCGTTAAAAAGTGGCCAGATTTCTTTTGATAGCGCGCGAGCAATTTCTCCTTTTTGTTCTACCGTCCGAGGACGCAAGGTGGAACCGGTAATTGTTAACCGCTTTGTCATAACCGCCATCAGATCAAGTTGATTGATGGAAGACTGCAGAAATGCAATTTGGATAAGTCGACCTTCCAGGGCTAAGCAGTTGATATTTTTTTGGATGTAGTTGCCCCCAACCATGTCCAAAATAACATTAGCCCCCTTACCGCCAGTGATTGCTTTTGTCTCTGCTTCGAAGTCTTGTGTTTTGTAGTTAATGACATGGTCTGCCCCGAGGCTCTTGCAGACCCCGCATTTTTCGTCGTTGCCAGCGGTGGAAATGATGCGTGCCCCAAACTGATGGCAAAGTTGGATGGCGGTTGTACCGATGCCACTGCTACCACCGTGTATCAGAATGGTTTCCCCTTTCTGCAGCTGGCCACGGTCAAACACGTTCGTCCAGACCGTGAAGTAGTTCTCTGGAATACCCGATGCTTCTATGAAAGTTAGACCAGTCGGTATGGGAAGTACCTGGGGGACAGGAGCAACACAAAATTCGGCATAACCTCCACCCGAGACAAGCGCGCATACACGGTCCCCCAGGCCGAACTCGGTAACGCCAGCCCCAAGTTTGACGATCTCTCCAGCAACTTCAAGTCCAGGAATAGGTGAGGCGCCCGCAGGAGGATTGTATTTACCCTGACGCTGAAAAACGTCGGGCCGATTCACGCCCGCTGCGTACACCTTAATTAGTACTTCGCCCGTTCCTGGATCGGGTAACGGCCCGTCAACAAGGTTCAAAACTTCGGGGCCACCAGGGCCAGAAATTTCCACCTGTTTCATTGTGCTTGCAGCCATGATTGTCTAGTTCGCGATTTGAGATTAAAAAGGTATAAAACGACAGGGTAATAGAGTGCCAGCAAAAGTTATTCATTGCTCGATTAGAACCGCCCCGGGTTTTGCGGAGGCTCTTACCTTTGAGAAGATGGAGCCATGAATAGAAAAAACGATGTCCCCCGGTGCTGCGGGAGAGCGCGATTATGGTGCCGGTGAAAGGAATTGAACCCTCGACCTTCGCATTACGAATAATGTTTTCTGTAAAGAAATATTATTAAAATCAGAGCTTTAGTTTTTTGTAGCATGCATGTGTAGTACGCCATCTTTCGCCTGAAACAGGTTTCAACGGAGTTGCCTGTCATGATCCTCCTTGACCCTCTCGCCAAAGTTATATGTGAGCAATCGAACATAGACGGAGCCTAAATTGTTCTTCAAGCTTCCGAGTGTCTGGTATTGACCATGTCAAATTGCATCGCAGCAAACCAGATCCTTGGCGATGTGTTCCTATTGTTTGGTGTAAACCACCCTTTACCACCTCTGTCGGTTGTGTTAATAATGCCGGGTGAGTTACGTTAGGGAGGAAAAGTTCATGAGTGCCGTTCAACTTCAAGATCAGCAAGACCATGCAGTGCTTCCGAAGACTTCGTTTGAAGAGGCTTCACGTCAAGATTTCGTTCGTAGCCTGAAGTTTCATTTAGCATCAAAAGTGTCACCGGGCAATTCAATCACTTACGAAAAGCGGTCTTTGCCGCGCTTCAAGAAAGAGGCCGGACGAGAACCTGAGACCATTCGTGAGGTCCGCCATCTAATGGCCGAAGACCCCTATTTCCAGTTCTGGAGTGCGATGCAACGTAACAGCCAGGAGATGATGTGGAAATCGGTACAAGTATCTGTAGAGCGCCAGATGGACAGCTTGGCAGAGGCGGCCAAACCCAACAAAACACTTGGCTCACTCACGCTTGATCCCAATCTTGCAGTACCTGCTTATCATCGTCTAGTTGATATTCACTGCATGCCGGGTGGCTATCACTCTGAATTCATGAAAGATGATGTTGCCAATGGCGCAGTCTATGATCGAGCGGTTTACCTGTATGCAATGGGTCGAATGGGGCCTTTGAATTCTGACATTGGTGATTCCACCATTGCATACTTAAAGATCAATTGGCCCGACATGAAGCCCAAGAGAATTCTTGATCTCGGTTGTACTGTTGGACATTCCACGACTCCCTATCTTGATGCTTATCCTGGTGCCGAAGTCTATGGCATCGACGTGGGTGCACCGGTCCTTCGATACGCTCATGCCCGTGCTGAAAGCTTGGGCAAGAAGGTGTATTTTTCTCAGCAGAATGCCGAGTCCACCAATTTTCCTGACGGCTATTTTGATTTGATCGTAAGTCATATTCTGGTTCATGAGACCAGCCATAAGGCGATTCGTAATGTTATGAGTGAAGCCAATCGTCTCTTGGCTCCGGGTGGGGTCGTGATTCACGCCGAGACCCCTCCGTACAAGGCCTTTGGAGTCTTCGATGCCTTTATGCTTGACTGGGACACGCGTAACAACAACGAGCCATACTGGAGTGCGAGTCATGAGATTGACCCTGTAGCAATTGCCAACGAAACTGGTTTTGATCCGTCACTGGCTTTTGAGGGAAATCAGCCAAGCGCCTTTGAGCAGGCTGAAGCGCGGCGCACGCATGTTTTTCAAGGCGGCGATTTTGGTGGTGGAGGTTTTTGGTATGTCTGGGGTGCGCAAAAGTCTAGCCTAACTATGGCTCGGCAGGCGTCTTAAGGGGCTGACACTTCATGGCACAACTTCCAAGAAAAGCTTCGGGTCCTCGTCCAGAGTATTTTGAAGACCCTGCTATTGACAAGGTGCTCTCGATGGCCCTCGCCCTTGCTGGCGAAGTCGCGGTCATGCGTGATCGTATCGATACCCTCGAGCGGCTCTTGGCCAAAGGGGGAAAGGTCAGCCCAGAAATCATTGATGCTTATGAGCCCTCAATCGAGGCTAAGCAGGCGCGTGAAGCCTGGCGAGAGCAATTCCTTGACATCATCATGCGCCGTATTCATCAGGAGAAAGAATCACTCGAGGCAATGACAGTTACTCATACCTATGACAAGCTTGTTGAACAGGTGGAGAAAACGCTTTAGGTTTTTCAGCCTGTTTTTCGTGGGTGGGGTATGGCAGCTACGGGTTTAGAGTTAGTTGGATTGCATTAGTCTTTAGATTCGCTGTCCACCACGAGCTTTAGAATCTCACGCCTTGCCGAGTGGCCACTGCCGTCAACAATTCCTTTCACCTGCAAGATGTCGCTCAGGTTAATCTCGGCGGACACCAGTTTTTCTTCGGGACCGACATGTGGAGTTATGGCGTGTACCCCCCATGGATGAATAACAGTTGACCAGCCACCGCCTGCAGTGAAAAAGTCCTGTGGGCCACAATGTTGTTCAACCCAGTTTACAGCCTCTTGGGTGACCATTTCTTCAGCTACGACTACAAAGCACTGCCCAGTGAGCGCATGATTGCGGCACATGGCGTCAACTTGTTGGTCGTAGATCCCGACGAAGCCCTTCAGAGTGGCCAGCGAGGGCCAGCTGGCTGCATGGATTTCTTCATGCTGCATGATCAGGGCCTGACGGGCAAGATTCATGGTGTGCTCCCAGCATGCGAGTCCGCCAATTCGGCCGATGCTACTTTCAAATACTTTGAGTGTCGAGCCATCGCCCTGGCCCCAGAGATAGCGTTCTGCATAGGTGGGTTGAAGTTTTCGATGTTTTCCTAGATAGCTACCATCATCGTCAATGAAGACCTGAGTGTTGTAGGCTGTGCCATGATCACGTTCAGATACACCTATTACGACGGCAGTTTTCGCGGCCGCCGCCGCTTCGGCTAGCTGAATAACCTCAGGGCCCGGTACTTGAATCGATGCCTCGAGATAGAGCTGGTTCACAGGACCCTGGGCAAGGGGAGCGTAGCAGTTAAGCCAGTATGGAAAGCCAGGAATGAACACCTCAGGAAAGACCAGCAGCTGAATCCCCTCCTGGCTGGCCTTGTGAATCCAGTCGCAGGCTTTGTCGGTCGTGGCTTGGGTATTCATATAAACAGGGGCGATATGCGCAGCCGCAATCTTCCGGATACGTGAACCATCATCTAGGGTCATGATTCTTCCTTCGTCAGTTGTTTAAGTTCTTGCTTTAAAACCTTTCCTGCAGCGTTTCTTGGTAGGGCCTCAATCCATTCGTAAGTCTTTGGAATTTTGAAGCCTGCAAGCGAGTCTCGACAATGACTTTCTAGGTCTTCTTTAGTAAGACTAGTGCCTGGCTTCTGCACCACGAAAGCCTTAGCCGACTCACCCCAATAGCTATCAGAGACACCAATGACAGCGGCCTCGGCGACGGCGGGGTGGCGGTATAAGATTTCCTCAATTTCTCGAGGATAGATATTGACCCCACCGCTGATGATCACATCTTTTTTTCGATCTACGATGTAGTAGAAACCTTCGTCGTCACGCACTGCCAAGTCGCCCACGCTTACCCAGCCGTTGTGAAAGGTCTCGACGGTGGCATCAGGCCGATTCCAGTAACCATTAAATAGATAGGGCGAGCGGCTAAAAAGTTCGCCCACTTCACCAGGCCCAACTTCCTTATGCTCGTCGTTACGCAGCTGAATCTGGGTTAATGGAAAGGGCTGCCCTACACATCGAATCTTTCGGAGTTGATCTTGGGGGCGCAGGTTAGTGACGATGCCGGCTTCGGTGCTCCCATAGGTTTCGTGCAGCACGTTACCACCAAAGTATTCAACAATTTTTTCCTTTGTGGCTTGTGGCAGAGGAGCTGCGTTGGAGATGATGGTTTTGAGTGTGGGGAAGCGGTGCTTACCTTGAAGTTCAGAGCTTAAGGAAAATATCGCATTGAAATGCGTGGGCACCATAAAGGTGTTAGTGAGTGCAAGAGTACTTAGTTTATGAAGCACCTTCTCGGGATCAAACTTTGGCATGATTTCGCAAAAGCCCCCGAAAAAGATTGGTGCTATTCCAAAAGCGAATCCAGCGCCGTGGTACATGGGCGCAAGTGCCAGTGACCTATCGTCGGGCGAATAGCAGCCATATGCTACTGACATGCTCAAAAAGGTGAGCACCCGAGACCGATGTGAAAGCATCACACCCTTAGGCTTTCCCGTGGTTCCCGCTGTGTAGCCGAGGGCAAAGGTGTCCCATTCCTGAACCTCTTGGATGAGATCGTCAAAATCTTTTCTTAGTGCTTCGCTTCTCCATGCATCGTAGTTTTCTCCAATTATGATGGCTCTGTCCTGCAGTCCACAGTGCGAATTTGAAATCAGACCTGCGACGCTCCGATGAATGATGATCCCAGCAGCACCGCTGTCCTGAAGAATTGAATCAACTTCTGAGCTAGTCAGCCGTGGGTTGATTAAAACGGTTTGAATTCCTACAAGTGAAAGCCCAAGAACAATCTCTGGATACTCAAGAGAGTTTGGGCTAATGAGAGCGATATTGTCACGAGGCTGAAAGCCTGACTGCAATGCCGCAGAGGCCACCTGATAAATTCGATCGGCGAGATCTCCGTAACTCAAGTGCCGCTCGCCTTCGGCCAGAGCGATCTTTTTCGGATGGGCCCGAGTGCTTGCCAAGACTCCTGAGACTAGCGTTTGAGGGATGAAGGTGTTGGGGGGGGGCATAGGCCTTAATCGCTTTAGAGTTTAAAAACCCGATGGGCGTTGTCTCGCATTAGTTTCTGCATGGGTTCATCACGAAGATTGAGATCAGAAATCTCCTTGACGGCCCGTTCAGGATCAATCACGGGCCAGTCGGTACCGAAGAGAACTTTATCCTGTCCATAGGTGTTCAAGTAGTGAATGAGCGATTGCGGCCAATACTTCGGTGCATACGCATCCACGCCGATAAAAACATTCTTGTGTTTCCAGGCCATTGCAATCATCTCGTCGGCCCATGGAATACCAATGTGAATGCCAATAAGCTTGAGTTCGGGAAAGTCAATCGCCACCTGGTCAAGGGTGATTGGTCTGCCTACGCTGGGTAGTGGCCTTTCGGGGTTGTAGACCAAGTTCTGTCCCACCTGCATCATTATCGGGATATCAAGTTCACAGCATTTGGCGTAATAAGGGTAGTATTTCGCATGATCGGGTGCAAGTCCGAACCAGTGGGGATAAAGATGGGCGCCAACGAAGCCAAGTTCTTTTACCGCTGACTCGAGGTCGCGGACTCCAGTCATGCCGCGAAAGGGGTCCACTCCGGCAAGGCCTGAAAATCGATCGGGATATTGGCGGCAATAGACGGCAATTTGTTCATAGGGAATTTCCACCGAGTGTTTCATTCGTATATCGCCGGCCCGCACCGCAATTAACAGCGAGCGTGCGATATCTGCACGATTCATTTTGTCGAGATATTGATCAATTGGCACGCCTTGGCGTATCTCAACTGGCATGCGTACCTGATCTTTAAACTGTTCACCGATTCCCGTCTGGCCTAATGACACCTCCAGGGGGGTGAATGGGTTGCAAACAACGTCTATTGCATTTTTAATTCTTTTCAAGATCTGCCTCGTCGTTGAATACTTTTAGCTTGCGCCACAGGGTGGTTCGACTGATGCCTAATCGTTTTGCAGCTTCCGCCTGGTTACCCATAGACTTTCCGAGCGCTCGCTGAATCATGTCTCGGTTAATGGACAGTCTTGAGGGCTGCCCGTTGTTCGACGTAGCATAGGGAATTTGATTCCTAATAACAACAGCGTTTTCATCCATGCTCCGGCATTTCGAGGGTGATTCCAAAATCTCAGGAAATTCTCGAGAGAGTTTTCCGTAGTTTATGGCCCGAGGGTCTTCAAAGTCCGAAATGAAAACGGCAAGTCTCTCCATCATATTTTCAAGTTCACGGACATTTCCTGGCCAGCTGTAGGCCTCAAGTCGCGGAATAATCGGCTTGATCGCAAGTTCGACTGGGAGCCTTGAGCCCAAGCGCTGGAGTGCCTGTGAGAGGCAGAGTGCTGCGAGGGCAGGGATATCACTCGGACGATTACGAAGCGGTGGCAGATGGAGAATCAGAATATGCAGTCGGTAGTAAAGATCGCTTCGAAACCTTCCTCGCGTAATTAGGTCTGAGAGTTCTTGGTGTGTTGCAGCAATTACCCGAACATCAATTGGAGTGGGTTGTGCACTTCCCAGTCGGGTTACCTCTTTTTCCTGAAGTGCCCTCAAAAGGCGGGTCTGAAGGGAAAGTGGCATGTCTCCTATTTCATCGAGAAAAATGGTGCCATGATGAGCGGATTCGAAAAGGCCAATTTTGCCTCCTTTGCGGGTTCCGGTGAAGGCACCTTCTTCGTAGCCAAAAAGTTCGCTCTCGAGTAAAGGTTCTGGGAGTGACGAGCAGTTGATTGCTACAAACGGTCCGCTTTTCCGTGGGCTTGCGTTGTGAATCGCCTGGGCAAATAACTCCTTGCCTGTGCCGCTTTCCCCGGTAAGCAGAACGGTAGAGTGGGTGTTGGCGTACCGCATGGCCACCTGCCTTACATGGTCAAAGGCTTGCGCTTTTCCTACAATCTGGTCAAAGTGGTATCGAGCGCTTAGTGATTTTTGGCGTCGCTGGGTTCGAAGTTTTGATTCCGCGAGCTGAATACGTTGTGCATCTTGCAAGGTGATCACTGCCCCGGTCACGGCCATGCCTTCTCTAATCGCAGTGATATTGGCAACGCACACCGTACCTTGAATATGAATCACTGTACCGATTTCCGAGGTGCCATCATTAAGTACGTCACCGAGAGTAAGGTCGGGCGATACCGAATGAAGCTTTTTACCTAGACACGTTTGTGCGGGCATGCGTAAAAGTTTTTCCATGGCAGGATTCACTGCGGTGATTATCTGGCTGGTGTCTACCGCTAGAATCGCCTCCCGAAGATTTTGAAGCACGCTTTTGAGTTGTTCGAAGCGCGAGCTTTTGAGTTGCGCCAAAAGAGCGAGATCGATGGCGTAATCAAAAGCCTGTTTGATTGAGCCTGGGCTGTAGATGAGGATGCCTTGAAGATTATTTTCAAGAGCAAGTTCCACGACAAGGCTTGACCCCACAATCACCTTGATACCTTCGGCAGCAAGGCTATGAAAGCAGTTGTGACCATCCTCAATCGTGCGATAGGTACGCTGCTCGATCTCAATGCGGAGCAGTGTTTTGATTGCATCAAGTTCAGGAAGTGTCTCTTTGTAGGTCACCACACCTACGCGCTCGGAAACGGTACGCGCCTTCATGAGCGCGAGCATGAGGTCATAGCCGCTGGCTTTGATCTCTACAACGGGAATCTGAAGTGATGAGCGAATAAATGCTGCATTGGCGCCAGCCGTTACGATGACATCGGCGGCCCTAGCACTCTCCGCTGCCCGCGCCTGCTGAAGGGCTTGGTCAAGCAGAACGTCCACCAACTGAATTTCGGCGCGGTCCTGATATTCCGGGATCAGTGTTTCGGTCAGTCGGCTTAAGCCTTTGTAACTGATCACCATGATTTTGGGCAGATTCGCTGGCATGCCTTGGCTCTAAGGGAGTAGGGGAGGGATAGGAAAAAACGAGAAAAAACCTGAAACAGTTTGTAACGACTTTGAAACATATTAGCGTTTCAAAAAAAGAAAGTTTGAAACATTTACGTACTCTTTGTTAGTGTTTTCCCTAGCATGCTGGTTGAGGGTTATTACCTAAAATTTTTAAAATATTTATATTAATCAGTAGGTAAATCATGCAATTATCGTTTTGGCGTGGTACTTGCTCCTTCCATGATTCTTAAAAATGCTTCGGGGTTTTCATGAAACCGCTCGACGGACTGGTTTTACTTGACTTAACTCACATGTTGTCGGGCCCCTACGGGTCGATGATGCTCACTGATCTGGGTATGCGCACCATCAAGGTCGAGCCTCCCGGCAAAGGAGAGGGCACTCGTGGACTGCTTGCGAACGACCCTAAGAACTCCCTCGAAGGTATGGGCGCTTATTTTCTTACTCTCAACCGGGGGAAGGAAAGCGTCTGTGTTGATCTCAAGTCCCGCGAAGGGGTTTCCGTTTTTTACGAACTTGCCAAGAAGTCTGATGTAGTGATGGATAACTTTTCCGCAGGTGTGACGAAGCGGCTTGGTATCGACTATGGAAGTCTCTCCAAGATCAACCCGAAGATCATCACCTGTTCTATTTCTGGTTTCGGAAGTTACGGCCCTGATACCCAGCGTCCCGCCTTTGATCAGGTCGTTCAGGCTATGGGTGGCGGCATGTCGATTACTGGTCTTGACCGCGATAGCCCTATGCGCTCAGGGATACCGATTGGCGATCTTGGCGGGGGTATTTTTGGAGCTATGGGTGTTCTCGCTGCGCTGACACAACGTGAGCGCACTGGCGTGGGTCAGCATGTAGATATTTCCATGCTAGACGGCCAGATTTCTCTTTTGAATTACATGGCTACTATGTATTTCTTGTCAGGCGACAGCCCAGAGCCTATTGGAAATGGGCACTTTGTGCACGTACCTTACAACTGCTACCCCACATCTGACGGCCACCTTATTATTGCCTGCATTGGGGATGCCTTTTGGGATCGATTCATCGAAGCTCTTCCACTGCCTGGATTTGAAGATCCTAAATATAGAGACCAGCCGAATCGCTTTGCCGCAAAGGCTGCGATTGACGCTGAAATTGGCAGGCAACTTCGGGGCAACACCACAGCGTATTGGAACCAGTTTTTTCGGAATGCCAAGATTCCTTGTGGCCCCGTGAATCGATTTGATCAGGCACTTGGTGATCCTCAGATTATTTCTCGCAACATGGTGGTCGAGGTAAAGCTTGCTGGTGGCTCGAAGGTCAAAATGCCTGGCTCGCCTATGAAGTTTTCAGCATGTCAGGAGCTTAAGCCTAAGTCTCCACCTTTATTGGGTGAGCACACCGATCAAGTGCTTTCAGACCTCTGTCAATTTAGTGCTGAGCATATCGACTCACTCAGTCGTCGGGGCGTGATTGCTCAAAATTCTTTAATCCACAAGGAGCAGGTTTCATGAGTTATCGCCTTGGAGTCGACGTTGGTGGTACCTTCACTGACTTAATTTTGATCGATGAAACCTCTGGAAAAATCTTCGCAGCCAAGGTCCCTTCAACCCCTGACGATTCATCCGTTGGAGTGTTGAATGGCATTCACCGAATCTGCGAACAAAACGATCTTGATTCAAGCCAAATCTCTCACGTGATGCATGGCACAACGGTAGCGACTAACACGGTCTTGGAAGCTAAGGGCGCTAGGGTTGGGTTGATAACTACGGTTGGCTTCCGTCAGGTGCTTCAGATTGCTCGCTCCTTTGTCCCTGGCGGCTTGGGTGGGTGGGTAATTTATAACAAGCGGCCGCTTCTGGCTCCCTTGGAGTGGACTATTGAGGCCCACGAGCGTATCGACGCAAAAGGTGAAGTAATTCGACCGCTTGACAAGCCCCAGCTCGAAAAAGATTTGCAGTCGCTCAAAACGGCAGGCATCGAAGCGTTAACCATTTGCTTTGTAAACTCCTATGCCAGTGGGAGGCACGAGCAAGAGGCCCGTGAGATAGCTCAAAAAGTTCTTCCCGGCATCCCGGTCTCGATCTCCTCTGAGGTTATTCCTGAGATGTACGAGTATGAGCGTACCGAGACTACTGTGGTGAATTCCTATGTTCGTCCGGTCGTCTCTAAGTACCTTAAAAATCTGAGTAACGAAATCGGCCGGACGATGAACGATCCTCGTCTGCATATTCTTCGCTCGGACGGAGGGCTCGCTACCGTTCAAGGCGCACGCGACAATCCGGTTAATCTGCTCATGTCGGGCCCTGCAGGTGGCGTATCTGGTGCACTCTGGGTCGCTCAGCAGTCCGGTTACAAAAATCTTCTGACCTTTGATATGGGTGGCACCTCTACCGATGTGGCCTTAATTCAAGATGGTGTTGCTCAGACTCGACGTGAGACTCGCGTGGGTGATATTACGGTGCGTGCACCATCAATTGATGTGCGCACGGTCGGTGCGGGAGGTGGGTCGATTGCCTACGTTCCAGAACTCACTAAGGCCCTTCGTGTGGGACCGCAGAGCGCTGGCGCTAATCCGGGACCCGCAGCCTATCGTAAGGGAGGAGAAAAGCCAACGGTGACTGACGCCAACGTGGTTTTGGGTTATTTACCTTCTACATCGCAGCTTGGTGGGGATATGCAGATTGATCTTGAGCTTGCTGAGGAGGCATTAGCCACTATCGCTGAGCCATTGGGAAAGTCGGTTTATGAAGCGGCCGAAGGCGTAATCAAGATCGTCAATGAAAACATGTTCGGTGCTTTGCGTCTGGTCTCTATTGAGCAGGGGTATGATCCGCGTGATTTTGCTCTGATCGCCTTTGGTGGTGCAGGCCCGCTCCATGCGAATGCTCTCGGTATTCTCATGGGTTCATGGCCAGTGATTATCCCAACTGCACCCGGAGTGCTCTGTGCCTATGGTGATGCCACAACACGTTTGCGTGATGAGGCTTCTCAGACATTCATTCGTCGTTTCGATGAAACGACTGACCAAGAGGTTCGCGATATTTTCGAGAATCTCGCCACGTTGGCATCCCAGTCGCTAACGTGTGAGGGTGTGGATCAGGCAAATCAGACACTGATGTATCAGATTGATGTGCGCTACCGTGGTCAGGCCACCCAGTTGCCAATCACGCTTAAACCTGACGAGATGAGATCTGGTGGTCTCAAGGTCTTAGGCCAACGTTTTGCTGACAAGCACACCCAGCTCTACACCTTTTCTCTGGACGCGCCAAAGGAAATGGTTAACCTCCGCGCGATCGTTCTAGGGCCTGAGCCCAACGTGAAGTCTGACTTGCTGGATAAAGCAACGGGGGAGCCGCATGCCGATGCAGTGCTCTCGACCACCGAGGTTTTCGTCGAGGGTGAGAAGCACGCTGCTAAGATTTATTGGCGTCCGAAACTTAGAGGCGGACATCATCTTATTGGTCCCGCCATCGTGGCCCAGATGGATACCACCACCGTAATCCTTCCTGGTCATACAGGGGTTGTCGACCCCTATGGTCACATAATGATCTGGCCTAATGATCGTCTGCCGAAGTCCGGAGGTTAATCAAATGCCTGCTCAAATTATTCAAACAAACCCAACCGCTATCGTTCCGGGTGCGATTGACACCATCGCGCTTGACATCATCGAAAACGCGCTGCGCAACGCACGAAGTGAAATGGATGCAGTGCTTTTTCGTACGGCCATGTCTCCTGGAATTCGTGAGCAGCACGATGCTTTTCCCATGATTGCTGATCTTAATGGTCGTATGGTTGTTGGCCAGTTTGGTTCGTTTATTCATGGCTTTTTGCAAGGCTATGAGGGTACGGTTGAGGAGGGCGATGTCTTTCTCACTAACGATCCATACTCCACTAATGGAGCTGTAAGCCACCTCAATGACTGGCTTACACTTATGCCGATTTTTTACGACGGACGTATCATCGGCTGGTCCGCTATGTTCGGCCACATGACAGATAACGGCGGCAAGGTTCCAGGGAGCCTGCCCACTGATGCGATGCAGATTTTTGAAGAAGGCCTTCAGATCCCACCGGTAAAGATTATTCGTCGTGGTGAATTAAATACCGAGCTTTTGAACCTTTTGGTCCGTAACTCACGGGTGCCTGAGTGGAACCGCAGTGACTTCAATGCAATTATTGCCTCGCTGCGCCTTGCTGAGCGTCGGGTGCACGAGATCATCTCGCGCTTTGGGTCAAAGGCCTATGTCTCGGCAACTGAGGAGATGTTGGATAGAAACAAGCGGGCGATGAGCGCAATTATTAAGATGGTTATTCCCGAAAAGAAAGCCTATTTCGAAGATTACATAGACGATGATGGCATCGGGATGGGCCCTTACAAAATCGCCTGCAGCCTTTGGCGTGAGGGTGAAGTCGCCAAATTCGATTTCACGGGTACTGACCCACAATCGATGAGTTCGATAAATTTTTATCTGAATGAAGAGATGTTCAAGATGTTTCTGGGTGCCTTCTTCATCAATTTGTTTGACCCACAGATTCTCTTTAACGATGGTTTTTATGACCTTGTGGAAGTCAAGATCCCAGAGGGTTCGATTCTAAAGCCCAAACGCCCTGCTGCGCTGTCATGCCGCACCCACCTCTTGGGTCGAATCTTCGACATTATGGGTGGGGTGCTCGGCCAGGGCGCTCCCGATGCATTGAATGCGGCGGGATTCTCCGATAGTCCCCACCTGATGTACTCAGGCTATGACCAGCGGGGTGAGTGGTATCAACTCTTTCAGATTGGCTTTGGAGGAATTCCGGGCAGGCCTGCTGGCGATGGTCCTGACGGTCATTCCCTGTGGCCATCGTTTACCAACGTTCCAAATGAGTTCCTTGAGAGCTACTTTCCCTTGCGAATCATGCGGTATGAATCCATTGCCGATTCCGGTGGAGCAGGTCTTCACCGAGGTGGAAATGGCGTCTGCATGGTTTATGAATTTCTTGAACCTGGTCAGATCTCGATTCACGATGACCGCTGGCTGACTTACCCATGGGGCGTGAATGGAGGTCTACCTGGGGGGCGAAGTACCAAACGTCTGGTGCGCCAAGATGGAAGCTTTGAATGGCTTCCCTCGAAGTGCGACCGCATTCAGGTGCAACCTGGAGATTTGCTCTATTTCAATACCTGGGGTGGCGGTGGCTGGGGTGATCCATTGAAGCGTGAACCCGCTAAAGTTGCAGCCGATGTGTTGCGTGGACTAGTGTCTTTTGAAGGCGCCAAGCGTTATGGTGTTGTGATGGGTGCAGCTGGTGCGGTGGACGAGGCTGCCACCAATAAGCTGCGAGAAGAGATGGCGGCGAAGCGTGCTCCGCTGGAACTCTTTAACCGCGGTGGAACCATCGAAGAGCTCAAGGCGCGTGCCTTGGAAGAAACACACCTTCCGCCTCCGAAGTCGCCCGTGTTTAGTGCCCCTCACACCGGTATGACGAGATGAACGAGAGGCTCTTGATTAACGAGGTGGGCCCAAGAGACGCCCTTCAAAATCAGCCTACCCTAGTCAGTGCTGATGACAAGATCAAGCTGATTCGTTTGCTGCAGAGGGCTGGGCTTGCGTCGTTAGAAGTCGGAAGCTTTGTCTCGTCCAAGGCGGTGCCTCAGATGGCCACCACTGAGGAGGTCGTAAGGTCACTAGGCCCATCCACCCCGGGGCTTTCGGTCTTAATTCCTAATTTGAAGGGTTTTGAGCGTGCCAAAGAGGCAGGGGTCTCCGAGGTGGCTGTGGTGCTTTCTGCCACGGAAATGATGAATGTAAAAAATATCAATATGCCTTTGGAAAAGACGGTTCTGGTTTGCGAGGAGGTGATTCGTGCTGCCAAGGCCTCAGGGATTCGGGCTAAGGCTTATGTTGCAGTGGCATTTGAGTGTCCCTTTGAAGGACCAACCTCGCGCGAGATGCTTTACCGACTCACCCGTCAAATGTTTGACGCCGGCGCTGACGAAGTGGTGATCGCTGACACTATTGGCGCAGCGGCGCCAATGCAGGTTCGCGAGGTGATGACAGATCTTGTAGCAAGTCATGGCACTGATCGCCTTGCTGGTCATTTTCATGACACTCGAGGTATGGCACTCGCAAATTGTTTCGCAAGTATCGAGGCGGGAATTCGTCGTTTCGACAGCTCAATAGGCGGACTTGGCGGCTGCCCCTTTACACCAAATGCAGCGGGCAATCTCGCAACTGAAGACCTTGCTCTGATGGCTGCGCAAAGTGGCTTTGATACAGGTATTCATTTCCCTGAGCTGATTGCGGCAATTGAATTCGCCTCTCTCATCACCCAGCGTGAACTGGGCGGGCGGAGTGCTCAGTGGCTTAAACGTCGTTATCAGGCTGAAGCAGCGTAGTGGCGGAAATTGTAACGATGCAGGCAGCATCGACCGCGCCACATTCTTTTCTTGAGAAACTTGGATCTGGGTTCGCCTCGGCGTTTCCCATTCTGGTGATTGCGGGTTTACTTTTATCGGCGGTCTTCATCAAACCCAAGGTGGCGCCAAGCGAAGTAATTCCGATCCCAATTCATCCTCGTGATGCTTTTTATTCTGCCCATGTCTCGGATACTGCAGGTGTTTGGCTCGCTGGCCGTGGTAACAAGTTGATCACTGCGCCCGCGTTGGGTCAGCCTTGGAGAATTATTGAGCCTTCTTTTTCGTCCAACTGGCAGGGTGTAGTCGCCCTTTCATCCCGAATCATTGTCTTAGCCGGTAACGAAGGCTTGATCATTCGATCAGAAGATGGTGGCGCGACCTGGTCCAAGGTCAACACTAAAGACATTTTGACGGTATTTGATTCAAAGTTTTTGCGTCTTAAGCAGGCACCCAACGGTGACCTCTGGGCATTGGCTGAATTTGGAAACGTGCTTCGAAGTCAGGACCAAGGCAAGAACTGGCAGGCTCTTCGTCCTAAGTCCGACATCGGCTGGAACGATATTATTTTTTCGCAGAGTCGAATTGTGATTGTTGGTGAGTTCGGGAGGATACTAACAAGCGATAACCAAGGCCAGACCTGGTCTGAGAAGGAGCTTCCTGAATCATCGAGTCTCATGTCGGTAGTGATCAAACCCAACGGGCTGGGTGTTGCGGTAGGTCTTGAAGGTAACCTGATGATCACCAATGACAATGGTCAAGAATGGTCCAAAGTCAAGCCCTTTACCGATGCTCACCTCTACTCAGTTACCTTTGATGACGATCAATTTATTGCAGTAGGTGACAAGGGCTGGATTGCCAAATCAACTGATGGCCGCAGTTGGACCCGTATCCCAGGTAAGGAGAATGACTCCTCCTGGCGAACCGAGATCCAAAAAACCAAGGAAGGCCTGCTTCTAATTGGTCGAAACCCCGCCTTACTGAACTCAAGCGGATTGAAGTTGCTGACTGAATTGACGAGATAACGCCCACGTCATGAAAAAATTCGTCTCGCTCCTTATTGAAACCTCGATCAACTTCCGGGTTGCAGTGGTTTCAATTATTAGCGTACTGACCGCTATGTTCATGATGCTGGCGTCTCAGCTACCCCTAAAAACAATTTTCGACGATCTGCTGCCGGCCGATCACCCCTATATTCAGGTTCACCAGAAACACAAGGCAACCTTTGGTAGCTCAAACCTGGTTAGTCTGATGCTTAAAGTGCAGGAAGGCGATATTTTTAAGCCTGATGTTTTGCAGGCAATTCAGACCGCCACAGTCGATATGCAGAAGGTCAAAGGTGTTGACCAGTTCCAGGTAATCTCGCTTGCCTCCAAGAAGCTGAAAGAAGTTATAGCTTCAACATCTGAGATCAGGCTGCGCCCCTTAATGTGGCCAGACGTGCCGGCCACACCCGCCGAAATTACACAACTCAAACAGGCGGTCCTCCAAAACCCATTGGTCTATGGAATCTATGTCTCCCCTGATCTTAAATCAGCCCTGATCACGGCCGACTTCATTGACCCCAATCTAGACTATGCAACCATCTTTTCTGAAATTCGTCAGATTGCGAAAAACGCGGAGTCGATTCCTGGAGTGAAGACCCACCTGGTCGGTGAACCGATTCTGTACGGCTGGGTTAACTATTATCTTTTCGAAACTATGATGGTACTTGCAGCCTGTGTAGCTGCTCTGGCACTCCTTTTGTTCTTCATTACACGAACTTTTCGGGGTACCGTTTTACCAATGATCTCGGGCGTGGTGAGTGCAAGCTGGTCCTTAGGCGTGGCTCAGCTAATGGGTTTCAACCTTGACCCATTGGTGATCGTGGTGGCGTTTCTGATCACCGCGAGAGCGATCTCGCATGCGGTGCAGCTAGTGATTCACTTTGACGACGAATTAAAAGCGGGTGCAGAGAACGCAAAGGCCGCTTCCAAGCAGGCGATGGCTGCGCTTTTTAAGCCAGGAATGTTGGGCGTACTCGCCGATGCAGGCTGCATTATGGTGGTGCTCTTAATTCCCATTCCGTTGATGCAAAAAGTGGCCTTAATTGGAACGGTATGGGTTTTAACAATTGCGGTGAGCGCTGTTGTTCTGACTCCTGTATTGCTCTCGTGGAGCAAAGCGACCAAGGCCTCGATGAAGGTCACCGCGCCCGATCGCTGGATGCATTCTATGCTTTCGACGTTTGCTCGCTGGTCTACTAATAAGAAGTCAGCGCAGATTATTGTGGGTTCAGTGTCCATTCTCTTTGTAGTGTCTGCGCTTTATTCGCTCAAGCTCACGATTGGTGATGCTAACCCGGGCTCCCCCATTCTCTGGGGCAAGTCGGATTACAACATTGATGCCTCGGTCATTAATAAAAACTTTCCTGGTTCCGACCGCATGTTTGTGGTTATTTCCGATGAAGAGACCGATGGGCTCAAAGACCCCCAAGCTGTGGAAACCATGGCCAAACTGCAGCGGTTTATGGAAAACCAACCGGAAGTTGGCGGATCAGTGTCCCTTGCAGACATCATTCCGGCTATGAGGCGGACTCTGCGAGAGGGTAATCCCCGATACGAGGAGTTCGGCATGAACGCCGCTGAAAATGGCGAGATTATGTACCTCTATACATCTGGAACCGACCCAGGAGACATCGACCGCTTTGTCGACCCGCTTTATCGTAATGGATCTGTGACTTTCTTTTTCCGGGATCACCAAGGGACGACCATCCGAACAGCGATTGCGCGCCTTCAGGAATTCATTGCCCAGAATCCTGATAGCCCCGTCCAGATCAAGCTGGCGGGCGGGTTGGTTGGTGTTCTTGCCGCGGCTAATGAGGTCATTCTTGAGGCAAAGATCAAGAGCATTGCGTTAGCGCTTGTAGTGTTAATACTAACCTGTGCCATCGTCTACAGAACACTTCATTCTGGTACCCTTTTCATGGTGCCTGTGCTTTTATCGAATACGGTTACATTTTCATTTATGGTTCTAATGGGAATTGGTATGAACATAAACACCCTCCCAATCGCTGCGTTAGGAATTGGCTTGGGTGTTGACTATGCGTTTTATGTGGTGGATGAAATTAAAGAGAGAATAGCCCGAGGAATGACTGTGGAAGATGCCATCAGCCACTCGCTTTTGGGAGCGGGTCGTGGCGTGTTCATCACCGCTTTTACTTTGATTCTGAGTGTCGTGGTCTGGTACGCATCCAGTGTTCGGTTCCAGGCTGAAATGGGGTTGCTGATGGCCTTGTGGCTCACAGTATCGTCCTTGAGTGCGTTAATTTTGATGCCCTCCTTGGTCTACCTGATCAAGCCAAGATTTGTGGTGTTTAGTGGCGGTAAAGAACCAAAGTTTTCGTCGGCCGAGGGCAGTTTGAAGCCGGTGTAAAACAGGGGAAATATAAATCAATGTTTAGGAGGCAACGCATGAATAGCAAAAAAAGAGATTTACAAAGCTTTAGTCTGAAGCCCCTTGCTGTTGCGGTGGTTCTGGCATCTGTTGCGGCAACTCAGGCCGCGGCACAAAGTGGTGCAAGTTCGGGTGTATCCAGCCTGATCTCAGGTGACTACACCAGGTTCGGTGGCTATGTTCGTACCTGGGGCTCGTGGAATTTGGAGAATCCCGGAAACGAGGAGCGTGTAGCACAGCAGAATGGTTTTGGTGGGTTTACTCCAACAGAGACTTTGACCCCAACAGGCCGAGATGAAAAAGGTGAAATGTCGATGGCCCGTGCGTCGCTGTTTCTGGACTGGGAGAATCGCAGGGGAGAAATCGTGACGAAAGCCACTGTTCGCCTGGACCGTGAGTATAAGACAAGTTATCTGGAACGTCTTGATAATAATCGTGGACGTAACTCAGTGATTGATCTGAATAATACATTGGGTGTTGTTACGAGTTCTGATAGCTTAATGGAGCAGTACAACAATGAACAAATTCGTGACTTGTACATTGATTTTCCAGTCAATGACCGAATCCAAGCCCGTTTGGGCAAGCAACAGGTCGTTTGGGGAGAGACTGATTTCTTCCGGGCTCTCGACCAGGTCACTGGCTTTGACTACCGCTGGAGATCCTTCCTTGAAGTTGAAAATGAAGAGCTGCGCAAGACCAACTGGATGGCGAACTTCCGAATTAACATGCCTGAAAAGGATGGGAACCTTCAAATCCTGGTACGACCAGGCCTGGATAAGGGTGAGGATATAGGTAACTCCTACGACATTACCGGTGGTCGTTGGGCAAATGCTGGCTATCGTACGATCGATTTCTATAACCGCAACAACATCGGGCCTGTTTTAGTCGGTGGTGCTGCTCCAATCCGACGTTATCTTGGAACTGATCTGCACCACGAGAATGGTGACATCGATGACTGGACGGGCGGTATTCGTTGGAATGGCCTGGCTGGAAACATCAATTACGGAATCGCCTTGTTCAACGGGTTTGGCGGCAATCCGGTAATTGCTCCAGCAGGTGTCGATTTCGCAAACAACTACCTTGGGACTATTTCTGGTGCTGGTAAAAGTACTAAGGGAAGCCTGGGTGATGTAATTTATCCTAAGCTGACGGTTGCCGGATTTACCTTGAATGGTTATTCGGACACGTTTGATGCTGTGTTTAGCACGGAACAGGTCTATACCAAGGGAGTTGCTTACAACTACAGCGTAGCTGGGGATGTGGGATTTGGCGCGCAAGAGACGAGCAACATCTTTAACATCCTCGGATTAGACGGTTTTAAGCAGAAAAACACATGGTCAAGCATGTTTCGCATGGACAAGACCGTGAATTTGCAAAAGCTGATTGGCACCTCACGCCCTTCGTTTGCCAGTGTTCAGGTTTTCAATACTCACGTTCTGGACTTTGACAAAGACGAAGGTCTTCTCTCCTTAATTGGTATGAACAGCAAGCTTAAGGAGAACAGTTCCATCATCACCTTCATTCTGGCCATGAATTATAAAAATGACCGGATTAACCCAACCATCGCCTTGGGCCATGACATCACGTATGGCGGAAGCTTCTTCATTCCCAGCGTTGAGTTTGTGTTCGGTGACAACTGGCGCCTAAAGGCCGAGGCTGATATTTTCTTTGGTGCGAAGAGCCGACCTCAGGGCTTCGATCTCGGTCAGGGCAATTCGCAAGATCGGGGCGCTTCATTGCTCGGTTACTTTCAGAACAACGACCAGTTCGTTCTTCGCCTAACACGACAGTTCTAATTCTGTTGGCTTCTAGAGGAGAAACACCATGAAGTTTAAGTATCTCACTATGGCAGTAGCTATTGGGGCAACTCTCGGCCTTTCCCCGATTCTGCGTGCCGCTGAACTACCCGCGGGAACAGTAATCGACAAGTCAAACCTTGACCGTGTCAAAAACGACACTTTTGAGGGAAAGACTATAGGGAGTATGCTCCCCGAGCGGCTTGAGTGGCAGATTCGTAATCATGACCTTAAGCTTACGCTTCAGAACTCGAAGCCCCTTCCTGTTGATCCCAAGCGTATTGAAGCCACTAAGAAGTACTCGGCTGACGTGAAGTACGATCCCGCCAAAAATGAGGTTAGTAACTATAAGGCCGGAACCCCGTTTCCTGACATTGCCGAAAATGATCCACACAAGGCTGCAAAATTAATCTGGAACTTTTACTACGGCTCACCCGTGGGTCATGTGATGGACTTTCCCAAGTTCGAGTTTTTGTTAATTGATGGTAAGTCCGGGCTTGAGCGGACGCAACGTTGGTCTCTTTATCGTTACTTCCACAAAGGCCGTCTGGATGGCGGACCTGCCGTTGACGATAACAAGATCTACACTCGTACCCTTTTGTTCGCAAGTTATCCTAACGACATCAAGGGCATTGGAACATTCACTATTCGTCATGACGGCCCTCAGGTGGAGGATGTCTGGGTCTACGTGAAGAGCGCACGTCGTACCCGACGTCTTTCGGGTGGTGCCTGGATGGATCCAATCGGCGGGACTGACCAGTTGAACGACGACATTGAGATCTGGAATGCGCGTCCAAGCTGGTACAAGAAATTTAACTACATTGGTAAGCGTACCATCCTGGCAACTGCTGACGCTTCTTACTCATGGATTGAAACTGAGAAAGACTTAAAGAAGCGTTACCCTACGATTGATCTTCAGAACCCACCTTTTTGGAACCCGATTGAGAAGTATCAGCCACGTGAAGTTCATGTAATTGAAGCGATTGCTCCGGACGAGCATCCTTATAGCCGCAAGGTGCTCTACATGGAGACAACCACACCACGTATTTATTATGGCGAGGCTTATGACAAGCGTAACGAATTCTGGAAGTGGATGAACTTTACAAGCCGACCAACCCCTGGTGCTGATGGAAGTCAGACGATTATCTCAAGCCAAGGTCATACGATCGACTTCAAGCGTATGCATGCCACCATTTTCGTGGTTCACCCTGACACTCGGATGAACACAAACCTGAAGGCAACCGATATTAACTTGAACAAACTCGAGCAGGCTGCACAGTAGGTAAGTAACCAAGAGGCCCGCGTGCTGCGTGGGCCTCTTGGTTACTGCGCAAACCGAAGCCCCTGTGCATCACTCCATGAACGTCGCCCTCATTGCCGGAAGTCAGAATCGCAATAGCTAAACGGGCAAACTTGCTCGCTATATGCAGCAACGCCTGACGAACCTCAACCTGGCAAATCCCAGTGAAACCTTTCTGCATGACCTTGGTGAAGACCCTCTTCCTTTTTGGACATCCGAGACAGCCGGTCAGCAGGCCAAGGCACTTAATTCTGAATTCCTTGCCAAGGCCGACGCCTTCGTGATTCTCTCTCCCGACTGGAATGGTATGGCCACGCCGGCAGTGAAGAATTGGTTCATTCACGCCTCGGCCGAGGCCCTGGCCCACAAGCCCGCCCTTTTATGCGGCGTGTCGGCGGGCGGCGGCGCCGTTTACCCTGTGGCTGATTTGCGGGCCCATTCGTTTAAGAATTGCCGCATCTGTTTTATTCCTGACCACCTTGTAGTGCGCGACACCGCCAAGTACTTCAATAGCCCCCAGCCGGTGGAGCCAGCAGAGCAGCTCATCATCGACCGGATTGATTTCACCCTGCATGTTTTGGCGTCTTATGCCCAAGGCTTAAAAGCTATACGCTCGCTTCTTCCACCCACGCCCAAGGATTTTCGTTTCGGTATGTAGCTCTGTCTTTGAAAGACCCTCACCAGGGAGGTGTGCCATGCGTTTTGGAATTTTCTTACCCAACGGCAGTAACGGTTATATTCCTTCAGCGGGAAGCCCCGTCTATCTTCCAACCTATGAGCACAACAAGGCCATCACTCTTGAGGCCGAAAAGCAGGGCCTTGATTTCGTGCTCTCGATGATGAAGTACAAAGGCTTCGGCGGCGAAACAGGTTACTGGGATTCCTGCCTTGAATCGTTTACCTTAAT
>Ga0222714_10001916_pt1 | contig 22911 bp, 19 predicted proteins | sample C33_3DmetaG_FD_165048 | JGI IMG/M metagenome (GOLD analysis project Ga0222714, IMG submission 165048) | Estuarine water microbial communities from San Francisco Bay, California, United States - C33_3D | ecosystem: Environmental > Aquatic > Marine > Unclassified | place: USA: California...
CGACCCTGTGTGGCCAAACCCAATGATGCCGACAGTCCTTCCCGCCAATTCGAGACCGCGATTCCCTTCCCGATCCCAAATACCCCTGCGCACCTCGGCGTCGGCCTTGTGCAGGTTGGTGAACAACGACAAAAGCATGGCTAGGGTTTGCTCGCCCACGGCATCGGCATTGGCCCCTGCAGCGTTGAAAAGGGTGATGTTACGCTCGGCGCATGCTCGTTCATCGATGTTGTCCAAACCCGAACCCCCTCGGCCTATGAAGCAGAGTTGAGAAGCCGATTCAATCAAGGTCCGATCAACCCGCATTTTGCTGCGTATCAGCAAGCCTGAATAGCGGGAAATGCAAGCTCGAATGGCTGTTTCATCGATGTCGGGCCGGTAATCAAAATCGATTCCATGCAACAGCAAACCCTCCATCAGGGCTGGATGGAAGTCATCAACCAGCAGCCACTTTTTCATGGGAATTAACGAAGTTGACGGCGGTTTTTCTGCCAAGCTGATTCGGTTTGAACCTGCGGCGCTGTGGCCTGTGCCTTTTGAGCATGGAACAACACAGCGGCAGCGGCAGCCAAGCCCCGTTTTTCTTCCTCGCTTAAGCGGGATTCTGGACCTTCTTCGGGGTGAAAATACTGCGCGATGAAATGCGTATCGAATTCTCCCTTCAGGAAAGCTTCGTGGGTCAACACAAATTCGCCAAAACTCAGCGTGGTCTCAATACCCACTACCACATACTCAGCAATGGCTCGACGCAAGCGTTCGATTGCCTCTTCCCGAGTCGGGGCCCAGGCAATCAATTTGGCCAGCATATTGTCGTAATAAATCGGGATTTCCATGCCTGATTCCATGCAATCGTCGACGCGAATGCCAGGCCCGTTGGGGGGTAAATAAGTGGTCACTTGCCCCACATTGGGCAAGAATTGCTGATAGGGATCTTCAGCGCAAACGCGAAGTTCGATGGCATGGCCGTTGATGCTGAGGTCTTCTTGGCGAAAGGACAAGGGTTCACCTGCAGCCACTTTGATTTGCTCTTTGACCAGGTCCAGCCCAACAATCATTTCGGTAACCGGATGCTCCACTTGCAAACGGGTGTTCATCTCCAAGAAGTAGAAATCTCGGTTATCGCTGAGCAAAAATTCCACGGTACCGGCGCCGCTATAACGGCAAGCTTTGGCCACGTTTACGGCAGCCTCGCCCATTTTTTCCCTCAATTCAGGCGTCAAAACCGCACTAGGGGCTTCTTCTACCAATTTCTGGTGACGGCGTTGAATGGAACACTCCCGTTCAAACAAGTGGCAAACGTTTCCATGCTGATCGGCCATGATTTGAATCTCAATGTGCCGAGGGCTTCCTACGTACTTCTCAATGAAAACGGCATCATCGCCAAAGGCAGATCGGGCTTCGCTTTGGGCCATCTGCAAAGCAGACAGAAAATCAGCTTCAGATTCCACCACACGCATGCCCTTTCCTCCCCCACCGGCACTGGCCTTTACCAAGACCGGAAAGCCGATTTGGCAAGCGACTTTCAATGCCGCTTCAGGATCTACAATCGCCTCATTGATACCAGGGACCAAGGGAACACCGTAGCTTTCCACGGCCTGTTTGGAAGCAATTTTGGAGCCCATCACATCCATCGCTTCGGGGCTGGGACCAATGAGCACCAAACCTTCCTCGGCCAATCGGCGGGCAAATGTGGCATTCTCACTCAAAAAACCGTAACCGGGATGCACGGCTTGTGCGCCGGTCTTTTTGCAGAGATCAATGATGGTTTCCATCTGCAAATAACTTTGGTTGCTAGGTGCAGGACCAATGCAATAGGCTTCGTCTGCCATGCGAACGTGACGAGCCACTCGGTCGGCCTCTGAATATACCGCCACCGTAGCTATGCCCATTTCTTTGCAGGTGCGAATCACCCGAATGGCGATCTCCCCGCGGTTGGCTATGAGAATCTTGGTAAACATGGTTTTTGAGAAATTGGGAAAGCCTGTCTTTCACCAATACCTTCGCGAAGGTAAGTCCTATGCTCAGAATTCGAGTTGTCGCCCAATTGTTACGTGCCGAGTGGAGCTTGGACATGCGCAAACCCGCCGTTTTGGCGGCAGCGGCCTTGCAACTGGTGACCATGGCCATGCTGAGTTACCTGTCTCAACCCGACATTCACGGCAAAACATGGAACAGCTTATTTTGGATCACCCTGTTGTTTTGCACCTTGCAGGCCATCAGTAAAAATTTCTTAGGGCTGAGCAAAGGGCGCTGGATTTACTGGAACCAATTGGCTTATCCCGCCGAATTGCTCTGGTCGAAAATGGCCTATGCCTGGATTTCCATGTTGACCTTTGGACTCTTGAATTTTCTCGCTTTCGGGGCGCTCATGGGCATGCCCATTCAACATCTTGGCCTGTACGCTTGGTTGATCATGGGTGTAGCCGGCGGCATCGCAAGCATCTTCACCTGGATCGGCGCATTGGCCACAAAAGCCAATCAATCGGCCTTTTTGGCTCCTGTATTAAGCCTACCTCTGCTCATGCCCTTGTTGCTGGTTGGCATGGGTGCTTCAGCCAAATGCCTCAATCCCATCTTGGTCAGCAGCGCATACAAAGACCTGGCTCTCATAGGGAGCCTGGACTTTTTAATCCTGGTCATGGCCGGAGTGTTGTTCCCCTACCTCTGGAAAGATTGATCATTGGCTCAACCAGTCGCTCAGAATTTGAGCGGCTTCGTCAATGCCTACGTCCTTCTTATAACGCTTGATCCAATCGGTTTTCAGCGCGAGTTTGGCTTCGTCCCCTTCGGCACTGGCCAAATCAACGGGAAGCGCAAACAGAGTATCAACGACCGAAGAATAGGGGTAATCGCTGACCTTTTTGGCTTGCACCTGCCAATCGTTCTGCAGGGCTGAATAGCGGTCCAAATTCAAGGGATATTCGTATTGCAGGCGTTGTGCCCCCAATTGCTTGCTGCGGTCGCGAATCAAGGCATAATAATCGCCCGAAGCGATGCGCTGTTTGGCATTTTCAATGGCGGCATTTCGACCCGCCACATGGCTTCCCGAATAAGCACGGTAAGCCGCTGGGCGAATTTTATCGTACTCCATGTGAAAATCCATCTCCTTTTCCCCGCGCTCTACTTCGTCGTACAAATCAGGCAGTATTACATCGGGAATGACACCCACCAACTGAGTAGTCCCCCCGTTGATGCGGTAAAATTTCTGAATGGTCACCTTGACCTGCCCGTATCCGTCAGGGAAAACGGCATCGCCGGCACCTTCCAAAGGAATGAAGGTCTGTACCGTTCCTTTGCCGAAGGTACTCTTGCTCCCTACCACGATGGCACGCCCGTAATCTTGCAGGGCTGCCGCTAAGATTTCAGAAGCTGAGGCGCTGTAGGTATTGGTCAAAATAACCAGAGGCTCGTTGTACAATACTGTTGGGTCTGGATCAGCGGCTTGCTGCACCTGACCGTTGGGAAAGCGCACTTGAACTATGGGTCCTGAGGGAATGAACAAACCGCTCATTTCGATGGCATCGGCCAAGCTTCCGCCCCCGTTGTTGCGCAAATCCAAGACAATGCCTTCGGCTCCCGCTTGCTGCAACTTTTGAATTTCAGCACGCACGTCACCTGTGCAATTGCGGCCTCGTCCACGGGCTGAAAAATCAGCATAAAAACTGGGCAATTGTATCAAACCCAATTTGTGTTCACCGTATTGAAACAGCAAACTGCGGGCATAGCTCTCTTCGATCACCACAACCTCGCGAATGATGGGAATTTCCTGGATCAAACCGTCGGGTTTCTTCACTGTCAAGCGCACTTCTGTGCCCTTCTTTCCTCGAATCAACTTGATGGCTTCATCGAGCTTCATTCCCACAATGTCAACGGCTTCTTCTTTGCCTTGAGCCACCTTCAAAATGAGATCACCGGCCTTCAAGTCGCCTTGCTTGTAAGAGGCAGAGCCTGGCACAATGCGCTCCACTTTGACGTATCCGTCGCGCTCACTCAGCGTAGCGCCAATGCCCTCCAACTTACCCGTCATGGAAATGTCGAAGTTCTCTTTGTCTTCGGGCGCATAGTAATTGGTATGCGGATCATACACCTGGCAAAGGCTATTCAGGTAAAAGCTCACTTGATCTTTGCGATCCATGGCCCTCCAGCGTTTGAACCAATCGTGAACAAACTTGGCAGTTTCGTTGCGCGCTTTCAGCTCCAAGGTGTCATAAGGCAGGACCTTATCGGCTTTTTCCAGGGCCGATTCTGCAGCGGGTTCTTCGCCCTCCAACTCGGGGTCTTCTTCTACCGGTTTGATCCCCTTTTGCGCCTCCATTTTGCGGTAGAGACGGTCGACGGTTTGAAACTGCAACCACTGGTCCCATTGCTTGTGCAGGGCCGGTGATCCTTTGCAGTATTCGGGCACCTTCTCATACTCAACCCAAGTGGCTTTGGTTTGGTAATCCAAGGGGGCCTCCAGAGAGGCATCTACCCAAGGCTCGATTTCGTTCAACCGCATTTGAAGACGGCTCCAAGCTGAATCAAAAAACGCAAAAGAACCCATGCGAACTTGGTCATCAATGGCCTTCTCGTGTATGCTCAAGGCCTTGATATCGTCAGCGGTGTAAAATTGCTTGTCTCGGTCGAGGTTTTCCAACACGGCCCGGTAGGCATTTTGAGAAAACTCATCGTTGATTTCAGGAGCATGGTAATGTTCCCGCTCCAAGGTCTGGGTCAAATTGGACAGCAAGGAATCGCTGCTCTGAAGGCGGCTGTTTCCGCAAAAGGCCAACACGCTGACCATTCCGGTCGCAGCGCTGATTACCAAAAAACGATTCAGGCGCATGTTTAGGGGCGTTGTTGCATGTTGGACTCTTGGTAGTAATGTCCGAGGCCCAAGGTCTCGATGCCTTGATCAAAGACCAAGTCAACGGGAATGTTCGCCTTCTCCAAACGAGCCAAATCTTGTTGCAAGGAAGTTCCCACCTGAGCACGACCCGACAACATAGCCTCCACTCCAGCGGCGTTGCCGTCGCCTTGCAAGCGAAGCAATTCAGCAGCCAAGGCGTCTATGGCTTTGCGCATGGCCTGCATATTTACCGTGTAAAAACCTTTGTCGTCACGGGTCACTGCGCCGGCCTTCATCAAGGTATTGAAGGTGATCATATTGGCTTTGCCGTGGGCAGAAGCCGCACCGAATCTCACCGAGCGAAACACGGAAGCCACGAAGGTTATGTAGTAATTCTCAAGGCTGCCCTCGAGTTCTTTTTTATCCCACAATTGGGTGACCATGTACAAGCCCAACACATCGGCTTTGCACTCCTCAATGGCGCTGTAATTGGCACCCAAAGCCTCGCGGCACGTAATGCTGCTATCGGTCACCAAATTCTTCACCCCCAAACCGTGGGCAACCTCGTGGAACATAACGTTTGAGAAGAAGCCATTGAAATCGATGTATTTGCGCTGTTTGGGGTTGATCAGCTCCTTGGAAATGGGCACCACCATGTTGTCAAACTTGGCTTGCATGGCATTTTTCAATTGGGAGCGACGGGTACCAAAATAGGTTTGCAAGGTTTCGTCATTGGGCAGATTCACTGCGATGGTTTTACTGCCTGCATTGCAATCGCCACCGTAATACACCACATCAAATACGGCCAATTGACTCATGGGAGCGGCTGGACGAGGAATGGGAGGAAACCCTGGCTTTTCAATGGGCCCCAAATCCTCAACCGGCATGGGGTTGCCCATTTCGTCAAATTTGGGCTCGGGGGCAGATGCGATGGCGGGCTTATAAGCAGCCTCTACAGGGATACCGGCCTGCAATTCAGGCAGCATGGCCACGAACTTGTCCAACTTTTTACCCCATTCCAAATCGCGAATGAGCACATAAGCTTCGTACGAGGTTTTGGCCCCGTACAACTTGTCTTCATAATTCTCGATGGGACCAATGATGATGTCCAGATGGGACCGCTGTTCCAACCAGCGAACATCGCTGTGAATGTAGTCGTCGCTCATCATGGCACCCGCACGTTCGCGCAAATACATGGCGAAATTTGGGTCTTCCTCCTGAATGGCCTCAGCCGCACGGTTCATTTCGTCAACCATCTTAAACACTTCCTTTTGGTAAAGTGTTCCAAACCGTTGAGTCGCCATGGAGGCCGTACCTGACTTGCTGGGAATGGGTTGCAAATCGAAACCTGCACCAGCCGCACCCTGCAATTGAAAGTCGGGAGGCATCATATCGCCATTTCCAGGTTCTTGACCCTCAGGCTTCTTGGGCTCTTTGGGGCCATCTTGACCTTCGCCCTTGGGCATTTGGGGATTGAAAGGGCGAACCACCGTGTAGGGGCTGAACAGCTCAGGGTAAAAGATGCTGTCAACCGTACTGGGGTCAAACACCGGCGGATAAAAGTTCACCCCCAAAGGCTTTTCTCCTACCCCTTTGACAAACGATTCGTTGTTATTCAAGCGATCCCAGGGTCCATAATTGAGTTCCATGAAACGCTTCAATGTATCGTTCTTGATCCCTCCCAAGGCCTTTTCCTTGTCCATGTAGGTTTGTTTCCAAAAGATCCGATCAGCCTGCTCAGCCGCTTTGATCAAATGCACCAGACAGGTTTTTTCAGCCGCTGTCAAGGCCAAGGTATCAGTGGTCAGGGTGAAGGATTTGTAGGAAGCCAATCGTTGGGCAATGGGATAATCAGACTTGGGCTTTTGGGCGGCTAAGCTTCCCAAAACTGAAATCATGCATCCAACTAGAACGAATTTTTTCATGGTATTTTTAAAATCGACGAATCACAAAAATAAGGGCAATGGATTTGCCTGCCCCCTCTTCTTGCAATAATCGTGCAACAAGCGCTATTAAACGACAAATACTTGCGTAAGGCCAAACCCAAGTCGATCTTTGAGCCTTTATGCCGGCAGACTCTCGTTCATCTAAGAACCTCTCCATGCTCTGGGAGTCCCTGCCCAATTTTGCAGGCAGTTTGGACCATGAATCCAGCCGCTTACCCATCAGCTACTTGGAACTGAGCCGCCCCACCGGTAAATACATTGCCCGCATTTGGCTTTCAGCCGTGAATTTCTTTTTCAAGAAAGGGTTCATTCGAGTGGTCGGAAACACCTGCGTACCGGGTCTGTTGTGGCCCGAATTGTCGCCAATCAATGGCATGAAGCAATTTGAGAAAAGCGCCAGTGCTTGCGGGGCTTTGGTTGTCAACGTCAAAAATCACCTGCCCTATCGAGATGCTGTTTCATTTGTAGCAGAACCCTACATGGTCTTCAAGGTTAGACCCGAATGGAACAACTTGGGTGATGCATTGCAAGCCATGAGTTCCAAATACCGGGTTCGCAACCAAAAAGTCCTCAAAAGCACCCCTGATTTGGAATGGCGCGAATTGCAAGACTTGCCGACTGCTGAATGGCTATCAACATGCGGGCTTTTTTTGCAGCGCACCCTGTCTGAGCGAACCGTCGCTATGACAGGCAATTTGAATGAATTGCTATGGCAATACCACCGAATCTTAAAAGACGATTTCAAGGTAAGAGGTTACTACCTCAACCAAAAGTTGGTGGGCTTTGTCAGCTATGTAATTGAAGGCAGCGAATGGCATGCCATTCACATGGGCTTAGATCCAACCGTGGCTGAAAGTCAACCCCTGTACCAACGCATTTTCTTGGATCTGATTGACAGTGCTGTGGCCTCGGGTGCTCAGCGCTTGTATATGGGAAGAACCGCAACTGAAATCAAAAGCAGCATGGGCGCTGAGGCGATAGACAACCAATTCTTGGTTTTTGTCAAATATCCCTGGCTTCGCTTTCTGACCCGATTGTACCAGCGTTGGATCTACCAATCTCCCCCCTATACCTTGCGACGACCGTTTAAATAATCGGTTACATTTGCAACATGCAGATTGTCAAGACCCTTTGTATAAGCGCCTCTTTCATGGCGTTTTTCAGCAGCCTACATGCCCAAACATTGACCAACAAACCCGGTAGCCAATATGCTTTCACCGAGGTTTACAACTTGGAAGAAACCTCCATCAAAGACCAATGCCGCACAGGGACCTGCTGGAGTTACAGCACCTTGTCGATGTTGGAAAGCGAGTTGATTCGCACCGGCAACGGCAGCCATGATTTGAGTGAGATGTACGTAGCGCGATGTGCCTACATTGAAAAAGCCATCACCTACGTGCGCATGGGAGGCAAACACCAATTTGACGAGGGTGGTGAGTTTCACGACATCCCTTACATCATAGAGAAATACGGCATCGTTCCCGAATCAGCCTACAGCGGTTTGAAACATGGCAATACCCGCCACAATCATGCTGAAATGATGGCGGCCCTGAGCGCTTTTGTCCAAGCCATTGCCGAAAGACCCGCCGGCAGCCTTAGCCCCGACTGGGTTTTGGCGGTTGAGCGAATTGTTGACGCTTACTTGGGAGATGTTCCCCGTGAATTTCAGTACCAAGGGCGCAGCTATACCCCTCAGAGTTTCGCGGCATCTTTGGGTTTGAACATGACCGATTACGTGGCCATTACCTCCTTCACGCACCATCCCTATTACCGTCCCTTTGCCATTGAAGTGGTTGACAACTGGTCCATGCAAACGGCGTATAACGTTCCCTTGGAAACCTTAATTTCCTGCAGCAAAGAAGCCCTGAAAAACAGATACAGCATCGCCTGGGCTACCGACGTGAGCGAAAAAGGTTTCAGCTACCGCGATGGGTTGGCCATTGTTCCCAGCCACGATAGCATGGTGAAAAAGATGGGAGATGACCCCAAGCATTTCAACAGCGCTGGGGCCGAACGCATCTCCAATGCATTCCAAGTTCCCATGCCCGAAAAATCCATCAACGCCGAGTTGCGCCAAGGGGCGTTTGATCGCCTGGAGACCACCGACGACCATGGCATGCACATCACCGGCTTGGTACACGAAGCCCAGTCGGGTGACTATTTCGTTGTCAAAAACAGCTGGGGCGAAGCCAATGCTTGCGGTGGATATTTATACGCCTCAGAAGCCTTTTTCGCCTACAAGACCATTTGCATCATGGTGCACAAAGACGCCTTGAGCAAAGCCTTGAAACGCGACTTGGGCTTATAAGAGAAACCCAGGGCGATGGCCGCGGCCATCGCCCCTATTCTTTCGGTACAAAAAGCGTGTATCTTTGCCCCACTTTTTCCCATGATCATCGGAGTACCTAAAGAAATTAAGAACAACGAAAACCGGGTTGCTTTGACTCCCGCAGGCGTTGCAGAATTCAAAAAATACGGCCACACCGTTTATGTACAAGCCAGCGCCGGTGAAGGCAGCGGTTTCTCTGACGAGGAATACCAATCAGCAGGCGCTCAGTTGCTTCCCACCATTGAAGAAGTGTATGGCATCGCTGATATGATCATCAAGGTAAAGGAGCCCATTGAATCTGAATACAAGCTGATCAAAAAAGACCAGTTGTTATTTACCTATTTCCACTTCGCCTCTTACGAGCCCTTGACCCACGCTATGATCGAAAGCGGTGCGGTGTGCTTGGCCTACGAAACCGTAGAAAAAGCCGACCGCAGTTTGCCATTGCTTGTTCCCATGAGCGAAGTGGCTGGGCGCATGAGCATTCAGGAAGGTGCCAAATTCTTGGAAAAACCCATGGGTGGCCGCGGCATCCTGTTGGGCGGTGTACCCGGTGTTAAACCCGCCGAGGTTGTGGTTCTCGGGGGTGGCATTGTAGGAACCCAGGCCGCCAAAATGGCCGCTGGATTGGGAGCTCGAGTGACCATTATGGATTTGAGCATTCCCCGTTTGCGCCAGTTGGATGACATCATGCCTGCCAACGTGGTTACTCAATACAGCAACGAATACAACATTCGCGAAGCCATCAAAACCGCCGATTTGGTCATTGGCGGAGTATTGATTCCCGGCGCTAAGGCTCCCAAGCTGATCACGCGCGCCATGCTTCCCAGCATGAAGCCAGGTGCGGTATTGGTAGACGTGGCCATTGACCAGGGGGGCTGCTTTGAAACTTCCAAGCCTACTACGCACGCTGATCCCGTGTATACAGTTGACGGTGTGATTCACTACTGCGTGGCCAACATGCCAGGTGCGGTTCCCTATACTTCTACCTTGGCCTTGACCAATGCCACTCTCCCCTATGCCATTCAATTGGCCAACAAGGGCTGGAAAAAGGCTTGCTCTGACAATGCCGAGCTTCGTTTGGGCTTGAACGTCATCAACGGAAAAGTGGTTTACCAAGGAGTAAGCGACGCTTTTGGATTGGAGTATACTCCTGTCGATCAGTTTTTGAACTAAGTGCAAATCCTCAATCACCGCGTATATGGAGACCCGGCTGCTGAGCCCGTCTACATCTTGCACGGCGTTTTTGGCATGCTAGACAATTGGCATTTGTTTGCCAATCAACTCGCCGAACACAAAAGAGTCATCACCTGCGATGCCCGAAACCACGGCAAGAGTGTTCACCATGCAGATGCCACTTACCCAGCCATGGCCGAAGACTTGTTTCGCCTGATGGACCATTTGGGTGACCGAACAGCTTCCATATTGGGCCACTCCATGGGAGGCAAAACGGCCATGAAGGCCGCAGATTTGCAGCCCGAGCGCATCAACCGCCTGGTGGTGGTCGACATTGCCCCTAAGGCTTACATACCCGGTCATTTGCGTTATTTCGAGGCCTTCAAAAGCATTGACTTTGCGCAAATGGGCTCACGCCGTGAGGCCGACGAAGCCTTTACACGATACGCCCCAGAACTTTCCGTGCGCCAGTTTTTACTGAAAAACATGGAGCCTCTTCCCGAGGGAGGGTATCGTTTGAAGGTGAACGTGAGCGCCTTAGAAGCGCATTACCCCGAAATCATTGGGGGCATGAGTTTCGAGCGAATTTTCGACAAACCCAGCCTATTTGTCAAAGGCGCCAAAAGCGCCTACATCAAGAGCGAAGACGAAGCTTACATTTTGCAGCATTTCCCCCAAGCTCAATTTGCCGCCGTTGAAGGGGCTGGCCATTGGGTCCACGCTGAAAACCCCGCTGGTTTTTATTCCTGCGTAGAACCCTTTCTAAGGGGCTAAATCGCTATTTTCGCTGCATGCGCAACTACCTGTTTGGCTTGATTTGGCTGTTTCTATGCCCATCGGCATGGGGGCAAACCTTGAGCAACAGCGGGGTATACACGCAGCCACCCTTGATCACTTTGCAAGTGGGTGGGGGTTATTCGCTCAGCGGCGGTGACTGGGCCCAGCGCTTCCCTTACTACACCTCGATGCAATTGGGGGCCACCTATCAACCGGTGAGCAACTGGATGCTTGGATTCGAATACGAACCCTTGTTAGGCAGTGCCGTGAACACAGAGGGCATTTTCGATGGAATCAACGGTGATTCAGGCGACTTGATCGACATGTTTGGCTTCCCAGCCATTGTTCGCGCCTATCAACGCGGATACAACCTGCGCCTGTGGATGGGACGTGCCCATGACTTTAAGGAAAAAGGAACAGCTACCTGGTCTTGGTACGGTCAACTCGGGCTTGGACACAGCCAACACTACATTCGCTACCAATTTGACGAAGGCCAACTCCCCCAGTTGAGCGGAGAATACCTCGCTGGTTACGATAGACTCAGCAGCGGTTTACAGGTTTCACAGCGATTGGGCTTGCAGTATTACAACAACGAAGCCATTAGTTTTCAATTGGCCTTTACCACCCACCAAGCCTTTACCCAATGCCTAAGGCCCTGGAACTACGCCTCCAATAGCGCCGATCAGGGAACCAAAACCGATTTGGCATTTGGCCTGCACGGGGCCATCATCATTCCCATCAAACTCACCGGCCTCAAGGTCGAAAAAGAGCCTGCTTACTTCGAATGATCCTCAGAACCCTATACCGGTTCGCTTGGTACCTCTTTGGGCCTGTACTTCATCTGGGGAAATGGATAGGTTCAGCCAAAAGTAAAAAACAAATCAGGGGCAGTTTTCGGGCTTTGCAAGAGGTGCAAAATGGGATTCCCCCCAAAAAAGAGGGTCAAAAACGCTATTGGGTACACTGCGCCTCTTGGGGCGAATTTGAAATGGCCCTTCCCCTGGTAGATCGCTTGCAATCAACTGAATCGATTCCCTCTCAATGGGTTTTCAGCTTTTTTTCCCCTTCGGGTTACGAGAATGCGGCTTTACCCAAGAACAGCTATCGGGTTTACCTTCCCTTTGATCACCCCATCTGGGTGTCTCGTTTTCAATCAGCCTTGCAGCCCGACCTGGCTATCTGGGTGAAATATGAGTTCTGGTTGCACCATCTAAGCCAGCTGCAGCTGGCTGGAACTCCTTTTTGGATATGGAATGCCTCGTTTAGACCGAATCATTTCATCTTTCAATCGTGGGCTAAGCCTTGGCTTCTAGCCGTCTCAGCCGCTGAAAAAATTGCCGTTCAAAGGGAAGACGATCGCCAATGGCTCCTGAAATACAAACTCAAAGCCCAAGTCTTAGGTGATGCTCGCGCCTTCCAAACCCGAAAGCGCTTGGCCCAAGCCCAAGCTCCAGGGGAACTGGCTGAATGGATTCGTCTTCGACCCACTTTCCTCTTGGGAAGTTCTTGGCCCGAAGAAGAAGAGCGACTGATGGAGTTTTGGGCCCGTCATCCAGAGCTCAGCCAATCTTGGAATTGGATCATTGCCCCTCACAACCCCTCGAGACCCTTGCCCCAAGAGGGACGTGCACTGGATGCATACGGCCCATTCGGGGTCAAATACAGCTTGGCAGGCCCAAGGCCTGACCAAAATCGCTTGTGGCTCGATGGCCTGGGCCTGCTGCGTAGCCTATACCCCTTGGCTCAAGCCGCTGCCGTGGGCGGTGGGTTTGGCCGAGGCCTGCACAATGTATACGAAGCCCTAGCTGCCGGATGCGCCGTTTTGTGCGGCCCTGTAACCGACAAATTCCCCGAGGCCGCCGCATTCGAACAAGACGGATTTTTGAAACGCGAACTCCACTGGGAGCCCGTATTGCTGGAATGGCTGCAGAACCCCCAAGCCATCCAAGACCGCGGCCTAGCGGCCGCTCAGGCCATCCAGATGCAAGCTGAGCGCTACCAAAATGCCCTGAACGACTTCCTGTCGCAAAACTGACAAGTTGTCGCAGCCTCTCAGCCAAAAACTGACAAAAGGAACCCCTTCAACAGTTCCCCGCTGCTTGGCATGAAATTCTCAATAATGCGTCTCGAACAACTTTTCAATTGATTATGTCAGTTAACGTAAAACCATTGGCCGACCGAGTTCTGATAGAACCCGCTCAGGCCGAGCAGACCACTGCTTCAGGAATCATCATTCCCGACACCGCTAAAGAAAAACCCCAAAAAGGTACCGTTGTTGCCGTAGGAAATGGCAAGCCCGACGAACCTATGACGGTCAAGAACGGCGATTTGGTGCTGTACGGTAAATATGCCGGAACTGAAATCAGCGTCGAAGGGAAAGATTATTTGATCATGCGCGAAAGCGACATCTTGGCAATTCTCTAAACTTCTAAACCGAAAAGACAATCACCATGGCAAAGAAAATTGATTTTAACACCTCCGCCCGCGACGGTTTGAAGCGTGGCGTAGACGCTTTGGCTAATGCCGTCAAAGTAACCTTGGGTCCCAAAGGCCGCAATGTCGTCATCGACAAAAAATTCGGCGCCCCTCACATCACCAAAGACGGTGTAAGCGTAGCCAAAGAAATTGAACTGGTGGATCCCGTAGAAAACATGGGTGCCCAAATGTTGAAAGAAGTAGCTTCGAAAACGGCCGATATCGCCGGTGACGGAACTACAACGGCTACGGTTTTGGCTCAAGCCATCGTAACCGCCGGTTTGAAAAACGTAGCTGCCGGTGCCAATCCGATGGATTTGAAACGCGGCATTGACAAAGCCGTTACGGCCGCTGTAGCCAAATTGAATGAAATGGCAGAAACCGTTGGAAACGACCACGACAAAATCGAGCAAGTGGCCACCATCTCAGCCAACAACGATTCTACCATCGGTACTTTGATTGCCGAAGCCATGAAGAAGGTAGGCAAAGACGGCGTTATCACTGTAGAAGAAGCCAAAGGAACCGAGACGACCGTTGACGTGGTAGAAGGCATGCAATTCGACCGCGGTTACTTGAGCCCCTACTTCGTAACCAATACCGAGAAGATGCAAGCCGAAATGGAGAATGCCTTCATTTTGATCTACGACAAGAAAATCAGCAGCATGAAAGACTTGTTGCCTGTTTTGGAGAAAGTCGTACAAACGGGTAAGCCTTTGCTGATCATCGCTGAAGACATCGACGGCGAAGCATTGGCAACCTTGGTCGTCAACCGCATTCGCGGCTCACTCAAGATTGCTGCGGTTAAAGCCCCTGGTTTCGGCGATCGCCGCAAGGAGATGTTGCAAGATATCGCCATTTTGACCGGCGGTACCGTGATCAGCGAAGAGCAAGGCCGTCGATTGGAAGATGCCGGTATGCAAGATTTGGGTACCGCAGAAAAAGTGACCATCGACAAAGACAACACCACCGTGGTTAACGGTTCTGGCAGCAAAGAAGCCATTGCCGCTCGCGTGTCTCAAATCAAAACCCAAATTGAGAACACCACCTCTGATTACGATCGCGAAAAGCTCCAAGAGCGTTTGGCTAAATTGAGCGGTGGCGTAGCTGTGTTGTACATCGGTGCTGCCACCGAAGTAGAAATGAAAGAAAAGAAAGACCGCGTAGACGACGCCTTGCACGCCACTCGCGCTGCAGTTGAAGAAGGCATCGTCCCAGGTGGTGGTGTTAGCTTCATTCGTGCCATCGCTGGCCTAGACGGCTTGAGCGGCTTGAACGAAGACGAGAACACCGGTATTGCCATCGTGCGTCGCGCCTTGGAAGAGCCCTTGCGTCAAATCATCGCCAATGCCGGCGGTGAAGGAAGCATCGTAGTTCAAAAGGTAGCCGAAGGCTCAGGCGATTTTGGATACAACGCCCGTACCGAAGAGTACCAGAACTTGATCAAAGCAGGCGTAATCGACCCCAAAAAGGTTTCGCGTGTGGCCTTGGAAAATGCGGCTTCGATTGGCGGCATGATCTTGACCACCGAGTGCGTCTTGTCTGAAATCAAAGAGGAAGCTCCTGCCCACTCCCACGGCCCCGACATGGGCGGCATGGGCGGCATGATGTAAGCCTTTTTTTGTTGTTCATCCTAAAAAACCCCGGGACTGCGTCCCGGGGTTTTTTGTTGCTTCAAGCTGACCCTTGGCGAGTACCTTTGCAAGATGGCGCGCATCTTGGGCATCGATTACGGACTCAAACGAACCGGCTTAGCGGTGACTGACCCCTTGCGCATGTTCGCCCAACCCTTAACCACAGTCAAAACCGATGAGCTATTTGCTTGGCTCAAAACCTATTCGACCGAGCATGAAGTTGACAGCGCCGTCATTGGGGTTCCTTTGAATCTCGATGGCAGCGACACCCACAACTCCCAACCCGTTCGCGAATTCATCGAAAAACTGCGGGCGGCCTATCCCGCTTGGACATTGCATTTCATTGATGAGCGAATGAGCAGCCGGGAAGCCAAAGCGAGCATTCTCGCCTCGGGTGCATCCAAAAGCAAGCGCAGAGACAAGGGATTGGTCGATACCGTGAGCGCAGCCTTAATTTTACAAACCCATTTGAGTCAATACCCATGATTTTACCCATATATGCCTACGGAACCCCTGTCTTGCGCAAAAAAGCCCAAGACATTGATGCCCAATACCCCGATTTGCCGCAGTTGCTGAGCAACATGTGGGAAACCATGTACGAATCTGATGGCATTGGTTTGGCCGCACCTCAGATCGGGCTCGACATTCGTTTGTTTGTCATCGATGGCAGCGAAATAGAGGGCATTGAACCCGCCGGTTTCAAGCAGGCATTCATCAATGCTCAAATTCTGGAAGAAACCGGTACTGAATGGGAATACGAAGAGGGATGCTTGAGCATTCCTTTCATTCGCGCCAACGTCAAAAGGCATAGCCTGCTTACCATACGCTATTGGGATGAAAACTTCCAAGAGCATACCCAAACCTTTGATGGCATGGCGGCGCGCATCATTCAACACGAATACGATCACATCGAAGGCATTCTGTTCACCGATCGAATCGCTCCCTTGAAACGCCAAATGCTCAAGAACAAGCTAAAGTCTCTGTCTGAGGGTCGCGTAAACGCCCCCTACAAAATGAAATTCGCCAAACGCTAACCGGCATGAGATCTTGGAAATGGTATTGGCTGCTGGTACGACCCAAAAACCTGGGTCTAACCTTGCTGCTTCAAGCCCTTTTCATGATGGCCAGTTCCCGCACCCATGGCCCTTTGCAGACCCTATCTGATTTGTTTCAAATCGATTGGGGGAATTTTCGATGGCCCGTAGCCGCATTTGTGAGTTTGTCGTGTTTGTTCACTGCTGCCGCTGGTTACGTCATCAATGACATTTACGATGTAGAAACCGACCGCATCAACCGGCCGCGCAAGCGCATTGTTGCGCAGCACATTAGCCCCCAATCTGCCAAGCGATTTTATGCCGTTTTGGCCCTGGCAGGTCTACTGTTTGGATATTTGAGCGGTTTGGGCATGGGTTTGTTGGTCAGCGCCATTTCCCTTTTGTTGTTCTTCTATTCGAGCGATTTGAAAGGCACGCCTTGGCAAGGAAATGTGTTGATTGCCCTGATGGGTGGCATGGTGGTCTATGTCGCCTCCCGAGGGGTTTATCAAGTCAAAGGCGGATACTTCGCCGAATTTGCCTTATTGGCCTTTTGGGCCACTCTGGCCAGGGAAATCACCAAAGATGCCGAAGATGTACAGGGCGATGCAAAAGGCGGCTATCAAACCCTTGCCGTAACCAAGGGAATCAAAGCGGCCAAAAGAAGGGCTCAAGTGGCCTATTTCATGCTGTTGCTGAGTGTTTTACTCCTTCAATTGTTCGGCATCAAGGCCCAGGGCTCTCTTTTCTACCATGACTTTATGCCCAGTCCCAAATTCCTGTTTTTTGCTTATGGCTGGGTGGTGGTGCTGGGGCTTTGGTTCAGGGGTTTGCTCAAATTGACCCAGGCCCAAACTGCCGATGATTTTCACAGTGCCGCCAACTGGCAAAAGGGTTTGATGCTAGCGGGTTTGTTGTGGGTTTGGTTCCTTCCGTAATGGAGGTCTTTTAGAATCGGGGTTTCCAAGCGGCATAAACCTCGCATAACTCTTGGTACCATTCGGGTCCCATTTTGCGAATCAGCGCATCTTTCAGAAACTCATGCACCGCTATGTTGCCTTCGGTGCCCGCTTGGCAGGCATCGCTGCATATGTCCCAGTTGTGGTAATTCATGGCCGTATACGCACCGTATTTTTTGGCCCGAATGGGATACAAATGGCAACTGATGGGCTTTCGAAAAGAGCTTTGGCTTTGAGCATGGGCTTGTTCTATGGCACAAGAGGCCACGCCTTGCGCGGTATACACCACAAACACGCATTCTCCTGATTCCTGGCAGCGGGTTACGGGCTCCCCGTCTTCATCGGTCTCGTGAAATCCGCCGTGGTCCAACAAATCCAAGCCCTCGGGCGACATAAAGGGACGTATGCCAGGCAATTGAGACTCTATCTCGGTAATCTCGGCGTTTTCCAAGGGCGCTCCTACATCGCCCTCCACGCAGCATATGCCTTTGCACTTGCCAATTTGGCAAGCAAACTTGCGCTCAAAGATGTCTTCAGACACCAGGGCGTTCCCGACAATGACCATGATTACTTTTTGAGATGCTCGCGCCAGTCGCTTTCGACCGAAGCCGCTTTTTCCAATACGCTCGCCTTCAAATCTTGTTTGTAGGCTTTGATTTTTTGAGCCAATGAAGCATCACCTGTAGCCACAATTTGAGCAGCCAATATACCGGCATTCATCGCTCCATTGATGGCCACTGTGGCCACTGGAACACCCGGAGGCATTTGCACGATGCTGTACAAACTATCAACCCCGCTCATGGTTTTGGATTGAACCGGCACGCCAATGACAGGAAGATGCGTAAAGCTGGCAATCATACCGGGAAGGTGGGCAGCGCCGCCGGCTCCTGCGATGATGCAAGCGATACCGCGACCAGCAGCCTCTTTGGCATAGGCCATCAAACGGTCAGGTGTACGATGAGCGGAAACGATGCTCACTTCGTGGGAAACCCCCAACTGTTCAAGGATTTTGGCCGCTTCCTGCATGACGGGCAGGTCGCTATCGCTTCCCATGATGATGCCTACTTTCATGTTGTTGAATTTGATTGCTTGGCTGCAAAGTTCGCTAAAACCGAACAAATGAGATAACCCAACAGCAACAGAGGCCCAGCTGCAAAAGGCAAAACCAACAAGGCTAGCACCGAATAACCCAAAAATGCATAGTGCCAAACACCCAGTTTCCCTTTAAACGCAAGCATACGGGTATTCCCTACCATTAAAAATGCCGCCAACAATGGCATGTACAACCAGACTAAAAATTGGTTAAACATTCCAAGCATGCCGTAAATGAAATTATTGAGCACTCCGTCAATCCACACCTCAGATGGTAATTTCAAGGCATACGGAATCAAGGACCATGCGGCCAAAGCTAAACCCATCATCGGCGTTGGAACCCCAACAAAACCAGGACCCTGATCCGATTGCACATTGAAACGGGCCAATCTCCAAGCCGCTGCTATTGGAATCAACATCCATACATATTGGTTGATGCAAAATCCGCTGCTGCTGCAAAAGCCCAATTCCAACATATAATGCCGCCAAATCAAACCGGGAACCACGCCAAAACTGACCAAGTCGGCCAGGCTATCGAGTTGTTTTCCCATCTCGCCATCGGCACCGAGCCAACGAGCCGTAAAGCCGTCAAAAAAGTCTAAAACTGCCGCCAATCCCATTAGAGCAAAGGCGTAGAAAGGGGCCTGCGCATCTCCAAGACTGAGCCATTGCAAGGCCAGTAGGCCGCACAACAAATTACCCAGGGTGATGTAGTTGGCTAGGTTCTTCTTCATCGTTGATTTACCAATCTTCTGTTATCCATTCGTAGTCGTACTCGTCGCTGCCACCTACATCGAAGAGAAATTCCAAGCGCAGACCCATGTTGTAGCCGCTCAAGGGTTGCCCCAAAGCGTTAGCCGACAAATAAGGATTCAGCGTTCCCTTGTAGTAGTACTGCAGATCTTGTTGGAAAGCGGCCTGCATATTGGCAAAAACGCTCAAGCGAAGCATTTCCCAGATTTGATAACCCACAGAGAAGCCTGCATTCCAGAAATTCTGATGAGAAACCACCGACACGCGTTCACGAGTATCGGGATTCAGCAAGGAAGGCGAAGTGGGATACCAATGCAACTTGTCTGTGTACTGGCCCACACCTGCGCAAGGACTCAGTACGAGATTGGATCCCAAGTTGATATCAGCAAAGAGTCCCAGACTCGTGCTGTTAGCAGCCAATCGCATGCGCCCGTCCAGGCCGTTGTAAACGTCGAGGGCAAACAATCCTTGCTCCAATCGCAAACCCAAATGCTGACCACGATAAGCCAATGCATAATTGTACATCAAGGGATTGGGCACCTGCTCAAAAGGCTTACTCAATCCCGCAAAGTGATTGGCCATGGTCGAGTAATCGATTCCGAAATTTTGAAAACCCATAGGCTCGAATATCAACCAGGCAGCTGCAGCACTCGATTCAGTACCATCTTCATTGCCCTCGCCGTAATACGAGGCATCCAGGGTAGTGTCAACCTCTAAACCCTCAATTTCCTCGCTGTGAAGCAATGCCAAATTGAATTTCTCTGCCAATAGGGGCAAACGCGCCGAGGAGTCTCTGATATCAAAGACATAAGTTTCGGGGCTTTCATAACCCGTCATGGCGGTAATCTCATCGCGTATGGCTTGGCGCTTGGACGGGTCATTGGTAGAAATAGCGTCCATTTCGCCGCGGTAAAAGACCCCAATCGAAAGTACCATGCTGTCGTTTTGAAAGTATCGTTCCTTCATTCGATTCATGACGCTATGGTATTCAAACCAGCCACAGTCTTGTTGCTGAGGCGTCAAACCAATGTGGCAGCGGCCAAATTGGCCAAAGAATTTAGCGGCCGGCTCTGCTTGCATGGCCGCCTTCAAATTCTGGTACATATGTTCCTCGCGCCACGCATATTGCTGGGCCAGGTCATCCATTTCTTCCCATCGCTGATATTCTTTCAACCAGCCCATGGCTTCGGCATAGCCCGCATAATCATCGCCCAACCAAGCTTTCATGCTCGCATCCAGGCTATCGGCATAACGCTCAACCAACTCTGCCAACGTGCACTCGAAGTCTGCGTCTGCCTGTAAGCCCTGCAAATGAGGCAATTTAACCGAACGGTATTCCACTTGACCCTTGTCCAAGGCAATGGCCCCCATTTGATGGAGGGTCTCAACAAAAGCTTTGAGGTTATCAGGGATGTTGGATTTGGGAAGAATTTCATGCAGCCGAAGCATGGGCAAATCGGTAAAGCGTTCGACATCGATTCCTATGATTCGAATCTGCTGATCTTTGGGTACGTCTTGCATCCAGGCGCGCATAGCCCTGAACATATCCATATACCGGTAGCCCGTCATGCTGCGCAATGCAGCCAAAGCGGCACTATCTCCGTCACAGATATAGCGGTTCATGTAATGCGCTCGAGCCGGGCTCAATTCAATCAAAAAGCGGTTGAACCCTTTTTGTTCGTACAGATTGCGCATCATCACATATTCCAGCATGGAATTGAATTTGGAATAGGAATGGTTTTCACCGGTAAAGACCAAGCGAGCGGGACCCACTCGCTGAACAATCAAATCCATACCGGGGCTTTTCAAGGTATCCCCAAAGCCCATTTCCAAGAGTTTTGCCTCGGGCAAAATGGGGTCCAGGGCCTCTTGCATGGTTGTTTCATGTTCAACGGCGTTGCGAATAACTGCAGTATCAGCCGTTTGAGCCTTTATCGTTCCAAGCAGCGACAAACTGGCTGCCAACATATATGTCCTCATTTTTTTCCTCCTTTCTGAGCGGCCGACAACGGCGCAAATACCTTAAAACCTGAATCTGAAATGGTATCGGTGGCTAGGTTCGATTCTGTCGCCTCTCCCCCTCCCAACGGAATGGAATAACTGACCGACAATTGATAGTAAACGCTGTTGTTGACGAATCCGTCTTCACCGTTGATGAATTGACCGTTTAAGCGCCAACGTTCATCAGAACCATCCCAATTGTAACCCACACTGCCTTGCAATTGCAGCGGCCCCATTTGCAAGCGCAAATCACCACCCAAGCCATACAACCAGCCGGGGTTTACCAAAGAACTGGACCCAAATTGGGTGAAGTCAGGGGTAGCCGGCACACTGCGCGTAATGCGGTGATCGACATACCCCACTATACCGGAAAGACCCAGCCACAAACCCCCTTGGCCGCTTCTCACCGGCGACTGGTTTTGATAACTGTACTTGGGACCCATCAATCGGAACTGACCGCCGCTGGTGAACATCCAATATTGGGAAGCAAACTGTGAAGCGGTGCTGCGATAATCGCTGTAGGAAAAGCCCATGGTTTGACAAGACTTCTGACCCTGCGAAAAGCTAAACTGCGCTTGTCCTCCCCTTGAGGTTAGGCCCGACAATTCAGCTAAGCCATTGCTCGCCAATACGGCATTCAAACCGGCTAAACTTTTCATCAAACCAAATTGTGAATATCCCAGGTGCATCAACGCACCGGTAGCAACATCGCTCATCCCTTCTTCGAGATACTCTGAGTAATCGTATTCTTCCTCATCTTCATCCTCGTACCCCTCATCGATTTGGGAATCCAAAATATCGCCGTCGCCGTCAAAGAGAATGAGCGAATCTGCTTCGGGCAGGTAAATGCCCCATTGCTGCACAGATGGATGCTCCTGGGGAAATTCAAGCGCATACCAACGACCAGCTGGCCAAGCAGATACTTGATCGTGCTCATCTTCCCAAGCTTTCACCCAGCGGGTTTGAGCCTCACTGGTATCGTATTTGGCTAGCATCTTACGCTCGTAAACCTGCAACTCGGGCTCATCGAATAGATTCAATTTGGCTACTCCAACTCCTTGCTCCAAGGCGCGATCCATCAAACTGTGAAAGTCCGTCTTCTCTGCCTTTTGACGCATTTCTTGGCTCAAAGCCCAAGGCCATTCACCCGTTACCACGACTTGATCACCCGCTTCTCTACGTTCGAGAATGTGGTTCCAAACCGCCAACTGCCAATCGATATCAATCATGGGTTCTTCGCAACCTTCGCTCTCGAACTTCACGCTCTTCATCAAGCGTTCAATCTCCAAGCTATCCATGCGCATGTAACGCGCGTAGGGGCGACCGCGCAACGGGTAGTATTCCAAAAAGGCCTTTAGCGTGCTTTCCATGCTGAATTCAGGATCGGGCTCTTCCATTTCGTAATCCAACTCTTCTGCGCTGTCATCCATCAAACGTTCGTACTCGGCGTATTTCAATTTCTCCTCCAAGACCCGGTTTACGGCCTTGAATGCCTCATGGTGGGCTCTCCACTCCCAATCGCAAGACTCATCGCTATCGACAATTTGAACCATCACGGGAGCCAGTGCTTGCCACCACCACTGCTTGAGCATGGGATAGACCTTGACCAAACCCGCAGAATCAAATTGGCGAATGGACTGAGCCAAAGCGACGGTCATGTCGGGCGCCGTCGAAGACGGCAACAGGCGCAAGCGAGCCAAATCGACCGAATCGCCGGTTTCCAAGTAGCGGTTGATCAACCAAGTATTGCTGGGTTGCAGTGGCACAAACAGGGCCAATGGTCTGGGCTCAGCAAGGGCCTGATTGGCCTTGATGGCGGCGACTGCATGCAATTTCAACCAACGTTGCGGAGGCCTGAAATAAGGGTGAACTTGGGGAAACCACACCGAACCTTGGGCTATGTTCAATCG
>Ga0222714_10001917_pt1 | contig 22908 bp, 13 predicted proteins | sample C33_3DmetaG_FD_165048 | JGI IMG/M metagenome (GOLD analysis project Ga0222714, IMG submission 165048) | Estuarine water microbial communities from San Francisco Bay, California, United States - C33_3D | ecosystem: Environmental > Aquatic > Marine > Unclassified | place: USA: California...
CTCACTGCGCGTGCGATTGAATTTCCCACATCAGCAGCTCATTCGCACCATTCATCGACGCACGTCCGTCGACGTCCCTCGCACGCGCGTCACACGCGCACATAATCACACGTTTGACCTTTCTCCGTCGAATTACGCGCTCGCTTGCGCGCACCGACGACGCATAACTCTCTCGCGCGCACGTTGAACGAGTCCGTTGCGCGTGCATCAATCGTCACGGGGCGCGGGGTGATTTTCGTCGTTGGGTGCGGTGTGTGGCGGGTAAAGACGCCATGGATAACGCGCCGATGATGCGTGAGAGCGAATACGCCCCTGAGCGTCGCCCAGCGGCGTCACCGTCGGGCATAATTCCACCGAGGATTACCATGCTGCGAATGTATCCTGACGAAGACGTGGTGTTCATCGAACGGGACGTGTTTGAAGAATGCTCGCGACGACGGTATTTAGCGCTGAGTGAGATGGTAAAAGCGCGATTTGCGGGATTTCAGGCGAGTTCACGGACGAGATATAGGAAACTTTGGCGTCGGTTGTTGATTCATTTACGAACGTCGCTCGCGATGGCGCGCGCGGTGACAAAGTATGAATTGTTGAAAGCGGCTGATGCGCGGGGACATACTATGGATTTCGGGACGATAGCCTTGATGGCGATGTATGAGCAGTATTCGAGGGCGATTGATACGAAATTGCAATCGACGATGGAACAGTCGCTTAAGCGTGCGATGGAGGTGAAGAAGGAGAAGGAGAAGGCGATTGAGCACACCATGGAAAAGGCGGTTCAAGACGCGTCGGAGAGGGGAGACTTTAATCCGATGGCGGTGATGCGCGCGCTGCGAAAACACGAAGCCGACAAACCGACTGCAAAACAATTCGAAGGCGCGCAAGAAGACGTCGGGGTTGATCACACGCGATTGTTGTACTTGATTTCCACTTACACTTCTTCCGCAAACCGAGGCGCGTTTCCGGCTTTGTCCGCAGGGGAGGGCCCTGACAGTGAACTTTGGATACGCAAAACGCAACTTCTCGTGTTGATTTACGAATGCATTCGCGCTGGAGCTTTGGATTATGATTACGCGCCCATGGCAGAAACTGTCGGCTCGAGGCGCGTTTGGTTGAACATTTCGCAAGAAGGAGTGGATGATTTGGATGATATGCGGGAAGTGGGATTCTTGGTGGGCATGAAGTTGAGTTCAAAGAATTACAACAATTCAACCGCATTTCGACTCACGAGTGCAGGCTACCAGCATTTGAAGACGCACCTTCGTCGACGCGATAGGGCAGCTATCGATGAGGTGATTTACGCAGATAAAATTCAAACAACGCCGCGAAACTTGTACATCGTCAAATGGAACGATGACGATCAGTTATTTTATCTTCAATCCGGTTCTGGATCAGAGCGTGACAGCGATATCACAGACATTGAAGAAGTTTCATACGTTTCTTCTCCATTTATCCCCAAATGCATGCGACATTGGGGGCGCGAGTGCCACAGTAACAAGAGCCAAACGCCAGCACTTCTCAAGGCTAAAAACACCATTAGAGATGATCTCGATGAGCAGCTCACTCTTGATAGATTGCGACTTCTCGTCGCAGAGTGGATTCCAATGGGTGCGAATCAAGTGCTTAGTTTGAATGACAAGTTAGGCTCGGTTGATCGGGTCTCTGGCGGATATTTCACGAGCGTGATGGATGAAGACCCGTCAAATCCACTATTTCAAGGAAAGACTGAAGGTTTGACCCGCGTGAACGTGTTGGATTTTGATGAAACCGCCTACGTCAACTTCGAAGCTGAAGTTCAATACGAAGAAGAAGCGGGTATCGTACAGATTGAAAATTTTGGCATTCACGTGAGCGAGGAAGGTTTCATGCTTTACGGTTTGACGCTGGAGGGTATGATGAAGCAGATAGATGGCAATGGGTTTTCTATCGATAATTTGGCGCGTTTGCTACGTGATATTGGGTCAGACTCGAGCGAAGTCATCGAAAATTTACTCACTGCTCATCAACGTGTGTTATTGGACCTTACACACATGGGAGACTCCATGAACCGCGAAAAGTACAATGTTTTCTTGACGAGCAGAATTAATAGAAAAGGTCGAGAAGACGTGCCGACGGCGAATGAGTTGCTCGATCGAGAGACGATGGAAAATGAAATCAGACAGATTATTGGCGACGTGCAGTCTGGCTTCCAACTATCACGTGACGATGAGTTGGTCGTCATGGGTTCGACGGGAATGATTCTTTGCTCCAAAGACAGTGCAAAATTTGAGCACCTCATTGTGCAGTACATGTCCATGATGTCAAGAAACATGTTTATTCAGTCTTTGTATCGTCGTATGTTTGTAACGGTCGATACGTTGCAAAAAATAAGGATCTTGATTGACACATACGAATCAGATCCGAATAGTATTCTGCAAATCCGGACATTGTTGTCTGAAGTCTCGGCGGAGATTATTTTGATGCGAGAAATTCATAGCTATCTTCTTGAATCATTGACAGCCGCTGAAGAAAAGCCGAAGATGAAACATCGCGACGAAGCGGTGACGCGGCTAGAAAAGATTCTTCAAATGTCTGACACCAAGACGCGTTTAGAGCGACGCATCAGGGACATTCGTAAGAATCTTGAAGGCGCAAATGGCGAGCTAAACGCGCTTCGAAACGCCGCCGACGTCATTCACGAAAATAAAGAGTTCAAGGTTAGTCAGTCGGTGTCGAACAACACTCAAAATCTTGAAGAAGTTTTTCGCGCGAATGAGCGTGCGTCTACCTCGCTTGAGATCATGCAAGTCGTCCTGGCTGGTTCGCTCGCGTTTGCGATTCTTGATCGAGTACACGGTTTGTATCTCGGCGTCGCTGGGGATATTGATTGGGCTATAAAAGCTTTTGATTGGTACATTCAGACCCCGATGATCATGTTCATCATCAACATGGCTTGGTGGGCTACCCTTGGATTTTTGTTTAATCGTCTTATCAAGTACGCCGGCTCCAAGGCAGCTGGCATCTTGTCCATTCGTTACACGATGAATTGTAAATTCAACCGCAAAGCCATGGTTGCGTTCTTAGCGGCGGTGAAACCAGAAATGGAGGATGGGGAGTCGGATACGAAAACAGCAATAAAAAAGTTTCACTGGGATGAAACGGATGAAATCCGTTGGAAAGGAGAGCCACCAAGGATCGAGCTCATTGTTGACGTGAAGTATGGCTATTTATTGAGTGCGTTTATTCAAATTGCAACGCGAAAAAGTAAGTGCACGCAGAACGAAGCAAAACGGCAATTTTTTGCGCGTCTTCGCGAGCTCGATCTTATTAGAGGTCCTGTTCCAGGCATTGAAACCGACCACGATGCCGAATATGTGTATACGCCGCCAAAAATCACAAAGTTAATGCGATGGAAGCGTTGGTGGAAAAAGAAGAAAGCAACGATTGTCGAGTTCTGCACGTTCAAAGCCTAAGCAGGCTCAATGTTATATGCTAGTATATGCTATGTGTAATTATTAAACTTCTAGTGCAAATCTATCGTTTCTTGCCACGCAACATCGCGTCGCGTTCTCGTAAAATTGAGTTCTTGGGTTTAATGCTCCGAGGCGCTCCGGATGGTTTCTTGAACGAAGCGCTCGAGCCCGGTTTGCCTGTCTTTCCGCGCTGGGCGTCAAATTCTAAGTACGCGCCATCTGCACCGGATAGTGCCATCATGGATCCAGCCGTACGTCTCGCAGCGCCTGCTGGCTTGTGTGCGTGCTTGATGGCGTCTTCGTCGTCGGGAAGTACTTCCTCTCCCGCCTCGGCTTCGCCGGCACTCAGTACCTTAGCGAGTAAATCGAGTTGCTTTTCCTGCGTCGAGAACATGAGCTGCGGCTTGTCTTGCGGGCCGATCAAATCGGTCACAACCTTAAATGCATACCCTTGCTGAATCAAAAACTGCTGTCTTTTTGTGCTATAGTACATTTCTGCCGTATCTGTTGAGACCAGAGAGTAGAAGAAGGCGTTGTGTTCGTCTGCATTCATCTTCTTACCGCTGAGTTGAGCAGCCTTTGGTCGTAGAATGCGGCCTAAGCGTTGCGCCTCCTGTCGACGACTACCCGCGTGGGACGAAATTTGAATAATCACATTTGCCTCGGGGATATCAATCGAGTTGTCGCCAACTTTGGATAAGAAGATGGTGTTAATCTCGTTGCTGTACTTGAACGCGTGCAAGACTCGCGTACGCTCCGCATGGGAGGTATCACCATAAATCAACGGACGTCGCAGTGCCGTAGCGTATTCACGAAGGGCGAAAATGTTGTCACTAAATACAATCACTTTATCCTTGCGCTGCTGCTCGTGAAACTGCATCAAAAATTGACACGCCATGAACTTGTTTGGATTCATGCAGTACAACACTTGCTTTTTGTTTGCATAGTTGGGATTGCAGTACTTCCGGAAAAACTCAGCCGTCATAGGACACCAGACTTCAACACACTGCACGTTGGCGATGTGACCATCGCGTTGCAAGTCAAGCCAGTTTGCTTCGTATAGCTTTGGACCAATCAAAAAGTTGAGGTGATCCACCTTGTCGTCTTCGCGCACGAGGGTCGCGGTGAGTCCGAGTTTACAATGCGCTTTTGTAATCCCGATCACCTTGCGGAACATTGCCGCAGGTACGACGTGTACTTCATCTAATAACATGCAACCCCATTCGCGAGATCGAATAGCTTCCAAGATGCGCTCACTCCCTTCGCTTCGCTTCCCACCGGCGCTCACCATGTTATACGTCGTGACGCAAACGCATGCCTCGTCTGGCGGTGGGAATTCATCTTTGTTTTGTGAGGTGAAACGAACGATGTGAGTGTCCGTCAAATTGGTCCACAACTTGAACTGAGCCGACCACTGGTCGACGCTCACGCTCGACGTGCACAAACACAGCGTCGATTTGCGAATGCGCGCGGCGGCGGCGATGCCCGTTAGACTCTTCCCTGCGCCGCATGGCAGGACGATAATCCCACTTCTCGCTCGTCCATTACCAAACATCTTTGATAGTGACTTTTCCTGATAGGGACGAATCCTAGTCATTGGTTTCAGTTCGATTGGTAAATCTGGATTGCGCGTATCGTTTCTAAAATCATACTCCTCCAAAGTGGGGTATCCTAAATTTCCAGGCAAGCACCGTTGCTTGACGTGCTCAACTTGCGCCGCCTCAATCTCAAAACTATGCATTTGACGATCGGGATCGTATTCCGGTAAGAAATCTTGCTGATATTTTGCATCGAGTCCTTCAGCTGGGACGTCTACGGTGGCTTCTTCGTCTGGAATATCAACTAACATTTGCGCCCCTTTCTCCTTGAGCGCGTTGGTTACGCGGAACGAAGCGTTTTGTGAGCCAGCGACGCGCGCAGCACGCACGACGTCGTCCGCTAACAACTCTTTGAGCACACTCGGGTCGTTGGATTCAAGATAAAACTTGTTTCGCTGTAAAACAAGTTTCACCTTGCCGTAGTTGGCTGTACACTCGTGCACAAAGTCGTGAATCTCTTCGCTCAAATGCGTCTTGCTCAATCGGTCCAACACCGATAAAATCGTCGCCGTTTCTAAACCAACCGAAACCGCAGCGTAAAGAGAGTGCGGAGTCAACACATACTCGTGCATGTTTGCCGGTCGACACACTGGCTCGGCGACAGAAATCAAAAAGTCATACGCCGCCTTGTACACGGGTGAAAACGATTCTAGAAAGATGCGTCCATCATCGCACACCCACAGCGGCCGATTAGCGTGATCGGGCTTAAGTTGTAGCCCGCTGAAATCGTTATCTCCAAACCCATCACCCCCAGCCCATAACGCATCTTCTAATTCGCTATCACTCTCGCTCGGGCCGTCGTCGTTTAATTCCTCCTCCTCCAAAAAGCTCACCTTTGTCCCACCTTTCGCCTTCATCTTCATCTTAATCGACAGTTTCAACTTGTGCGTCTCCTTCTTCTCTTCCTCCTCCTCCTCTTCGTACAGCTCCTCCTCCTCGTACTCTTCCTCCTCGTCGTCGCCACCGTCGTCCTCGTCCACCGCTTTCGTTTTCACCACCCCAGTGCCCTTCTTCATCGTAAACTTGAGCGCCGTCTTCGCCGCCTTTGGCGCCGGAGCCGCGGCTTCATCGGCCGCCGCCGCGCTCGGCGATCGCCCTCGTCGTCGCGCACCGCTCATGTCGTCTCGCGCTCGCGCGTCGGCGTCGATGAGTGGCGTGTTCAGGTGCGCGGACACCCGACGACGCTTCACTCGACGACGCGCGACACACGCATGTCCGTCGACGAGCAAGCTGCGGCGAAGCGCGCGAAGCTCGCGGCGAGATTCGGCGGCGATGAACCCGCCGGCGAGGCTGGTGCGGTGTCCTTCGGGTTCGGCGCACCGCAGGGCGGCGCCGATGCGCGCGCAGCGTTTGGGACGAATTCAAAAATCATCAACAGCTCGACGACTGTCGCACCGGTTGTGGCGCGTAAACCCGTGGTAGCGGCGAAATCGTACGTGTGCGAGGCGTCAGAGGCGTTGAATTTCTACATGTGCGATGTTAAGGCGGTGGAGTCGTTTGCGAAGGGTGCGCGCGGGGTGGATGAGGATGGATTTGAGCCCGAGTTTACGCACCAAGTGTTTCGCGAGGATGAGTCGATTTTTGGCTACGCCGGGTTGTCGATGTCCATGTACGTGTGTAAGCGTTCGTTGAAGGCGTTGTTGAAGATTGATTACGAGGATAAGATTGAAAGTGCGATGAATCCCGCGGATCCGGTGCGAGAGCAGTTGGGGGAGTGGTACGAGGAGCACATGTACGCGGATGAAGGACGGTTTAAAGCTGAGGCGGATATGTCGACGCCGTGTGCAGGGGGGACGTTGATTTCGGAGAGCGAAAAGGATGGCGTGGTGACGAAACTCACGGCGTACGAGTTGTGGACGAATGCTGAAGCGAGAGCGTGGCATGACGCCATGGAGGCTTTGGCGGTGTTTTACATCGAAGCGTTTAGTAAAATCGTCGACGACGACCCCAGATGGACGCTTCTCGTGGCGACGAGGCATCACGCCGATGGGTCTTGGGAAACCGCTGGGTACACAACGGTGTATAGATATTACGCCTATCCCGACTCTGAGCGGGCGAGATTGAGTCAGATTGTGGTGTTGCCGCCGTATCAGCGTCAAGGCTTGGGCGCGCAGCTTCTCGAAGCGGTGCGCAAGCTCGCAATCGATCGTTCCATGCGTGATTTGACGATTGAAGACCCGACCGATCAGTTGCAAAGATTGCGCGATGTGCTCGACGTCAAAGCGTGTTTGACCACGCCTGATCTGTGGACCAAAGTGCAGCAGGCGGCGGTGAAAGCGGCGCACGCGACGACGGAGGATGAGCGCCGAAACGCGTTGATGTGCACCGCGGAAATTTATACCATCGCAGCGTCAAAATTGAAGATTTGCAAGAAACAAATGCGTCGGGTATGGGAAGCGCTGTTGTTCATTTTCGCCAAACGTTCGAACGCCCCCGAGAATAGCCCCGTGGCGGATGCGTTCAAGGAGCTCATTATTCGACGCTTGAAAGCCATGTACGTGTCCAACTCGGATAAGGACGCCGGCACGAAGCGCATCTACGCTATAGGCGCGAACGATTTCGTGATGACTAAAGCTCGAGGCAAAGGTGGCGAAGCACCACAGATGGAGGACCCCGAAGAAGGTCAGCCTGACGTCACAGAAGTCTTGGGCGAGCTCTTTGGCGAATGCGTCGGAAATCTCGCATTTTTGCACGCGCAGTGCAAGAACATCCTCGCCGCCGCCTAGAAGCGCGAAACATCTTCATTCGATACCGCGTGCCCTAGACTTGTTATACAAAACCAAAATCATTCAATCGCACCATCCCGCCGCGCGAGTTCAAAATCCAACAGCGTCTTCGTCCGCATCCGCGTCGTCGCTTTTTCACGCTTGAGAGAATTTCGACTCAACCTTCACACCGCCGCGCGCGACCCGCGAAAGTTTGTGCGAATCCCCGCCAAGCACACGCACGGACGCACGCACACGGCTGCATTCGCGCGCGACATGAAGCTCAAGGTGATCTCCCGTTCGGGCCGCACAGTTCTCCCCGATGGCATCGTGCTCCCATCCGATGCCAAGGTTTCAGACTTAAAGAAGATCTTCCACGAGATGAAGCGCGCGTACTACCCGACGAGACAGCGATTTACGACGGTGGCGACGAAGGATGCTCCTCGCGGCGTCGCGCTCGAAGACGCCAAGGCGTTGCGCGATTACGGGCTCGTCGACGGGGACACGATCGTGTTCAAAGACTTGGGACCGCAGGTGTCGTACAAGGCGGTGTTCTTCTTTGAGTATCTCGGACCGCTGTTGGCGTACTTGCCGTTTTATTTCGCACGCGAGACGATTTACGGAAAGATGCTTGGGTTCAAGGACGCTGGCAAGGCACCGCTTGAGGCGCAGACGTTGGCGATGTACTTTCACACGGCGCACTACGTGAAGCGGATTTTGGAGACGTTCTTTGTGCACTCGTTTTCGCACGCAACGATGCCGATTTTCAACTTGATGCGCAACTGCAGCTACTACTGGACTTTTGGGGCGGTGATGTCGTACTTTATTAATCATCCGGCGTACACACCCGTCGGACGCACGCAGATGCTTGCTGGTTTTGCGTTTTCGGCGGTGATGCAGTTGAGCAACTTGCGTTGCCACGTCATTTTGGCCAACTTGCGTAAGGATGGTTCCAAGGCGTACGTCATTCCCTCTGGCTTTTTGTTCAACTATGTAACGTGCGCCAACTATTGCACGGAAATCTACCAATGGCTCGGGTTTAACATTGCGACGCAAAGCGCGATGGGCTACACGTTCATGTGCTGCGGCGCTGCGCAAATGCTGCAGTGGGCAATCGCCAAGCACAAGCGATTGAGAAAGTTGTTTCCGGGTACCGATGGCAAGCCCAAGTTCCGTCGTCCGTTTATCCTTCTCCCGCCGTTCTTCTAATGACAATCGGTGCGATGGTGAATATATGCGTAGATGTTACATTTTAATATAGAATTTCAATTCTTCAACGCTCGCCGCTACGTTGTTCGCACGAAAGTCCTCCCACTCGCCGTCGTCATCTTCTTCGCTGCGTTCGGGTCAACTTTCTTCGCACGTTTGAGAATCATCAACCATTCGTCAACCTTCCTTCGCATGCGACTGTGCCAATACGCCTTGCTGTATTTGATGTGATAGGACACAAACGCGTAAAACGTCATAATGTTCCAAACCGTCGCTTCTAAACGCTCTGGCACGACGTGTCGTTTAAATAACACAAACGACACGTATCCACCGTTCGCATTTAAAGCATTAGTCGTCCCCGCTGGGGCATCTTTTAATTCCAATGGCGGAGACTTGTGATAAGACACCGCCGGCGCCGTGCTCAACGCGCTCTGCCCGCGTCGCACTTCGACGAACTGCGCTAAAAACGTATTCGCAATCACCGCATCGCGCGCATCTGCGAATCGCATAGGAAACACCACCGTCACTTGATCGTGTTGCGGCTTGATAAACATCGTCTCCCCGGGGCGATGCGGCACCCAATCCAACGGTCCCTCTGTCCCGGATTCCGCCAATCGACGCAAATGCTCGCGTAATTTCGACCCGTACACCGCCAGCCTCAACCGACCAATGTCCTCAATCACCCCACGTCGCGCGCTGGCGTCTTCAATCTTTGCAATCTCCCCAACGCGCACGCGCAAAGTCAAATCATACGTCGCATTCGGCGTCGGTCGAACGTCCCCGTACGCGCCCGCGAGCGCGCGCGCCGCCGTCGCGCTCGTCTCCCCATCAAATCCCCCTCGCACGCCCGCGATCGACACATCAAGCGCATCACGCACGGGCTTTCCACTTGCGTCATCTACCACCGTGTGCACGCCCAGGCGGACGTCGTCAAACTCCATCGCCGTCGCCCCGATCGGCGCGAGCGTTGCATCGGCATCGGCGTCCGCGCGCTGTCGCTCCTCCTGCGCCGCGCGCACGAGCTCATCCACCCTGCGCCCGACGACGTCGACGATGAGCGTCGATACCGGGCTGATCGACCCATTTGCCTGCGACGTCATGGCGAAATCGCCGCGCGGCGTCGTGGTGTGCGGCGCACAAGAAGTGGTGGTTACAATGCGACGGTTGCGAATCCGAATCGCGATCGCGGTCTCGGCGCTCGTGGCGGCGACGTCGACGTCGACGATGGGCGTGTGCGTCGATGCCGCGCGCGTGAATCGCGATGACGCGTTCATTGGGTACAGCGAACGGAGCGTTCCGGCGCGGCGACGGGATGATGTTGATGAAGCGGATGATGATGGTGGTGATGGATTAATACTGTCCACGCGCGCTGGGGACATCGCCATCACCCTTCGCGCGGATTGGGCGCCGAAACTCGTCGCTGATATCATCACCGCCGTGCGCGTGGGCGGTGCGTGTCGACGCGCCGACGGTGGGTGCGCGTTTTACCGGTCAGAAGCCGTCCCGGAGCCCGGCGCCGTGGACAACTACGGCGGCCCGGGACCACCGTACGCGCTGCTTCAGGGTAGTTTCGAGGGGTTAGGCAACACCCACGAGAAAGAGATCGCGACGCGCGCGAAACGCGCCTATGCGTGCCTCATCGGCCAAGGCGCTGATTTTTTCATCGCCACGCGGGACCACGACGAGTGGGGTCTCGGGCACACCGTGTTCGGCGTCGTCGACGCCGCCGGCATGGCTGTCGTCGACGCCATCACGCAAAACGAGCACAACTTATATCCAGTCACACGCGCGACGTGGGGTCAAACAAACGTCACCACGCTCGTAGAGCGTCTGCCATTCTCCGCTCGGCTCGCCTCTGCCCGAGCGTAGCTCCGCTAGCTTAACGTAGTACCTCAGTATAGCCCCGTGTAAACGTAGAACACCTCGAATCGTGTACACGTACGACACGCGACCGCGTGCGCGGGTGCCCGAGGTGCCCACGCGCGCCGCCGCCGCCGCCGCCGCGGGTCGCGCACGACGCCAGAATGTGTGTAAAACGCGTGACTGTTCGTATCGCCACCTCATGCGTTGACACGGCGATCGCCGACGCGCCATTGCGACGCGCGAGCCGCGACGACGGCGACGACGATGACGAAAAAAACGACCCAAAAGACACCGTCGTCCATGGAATCCGGCAGCGCGAGCGCGGGCGCGCGCGTGGGGACGTACGCGCCGCGCGAACACACCATGGCGCTCGGGGATTTGAAGCTCACGCTCGGCACCGGCATCGACATCGTCGACGCGGCGCAATCCACCGGGCTCACCAGCGCCGACGCCGCGAAGCGGTTGGCGGACTACGGACCGAACGTATTGGCGCCACCGCGTCAGCGTCCGTGGTACGTGCAGTTGGCGTTGAACTTTACGGACAAGTTTATGATGTTGTTGATCGCCGCGGGCATTTTGTGTCACGTGGCATTCGCGTTGGACACGTCGCAACGAGAAAACCTATACTTTGGTTTGGCGTTGTACGTGATTGTTATTTTGACGTGCTTGATTACGTTTTATCAAGAACGGAGCTCGGCGTCGACGCTGGGCGCGATTAAAAAGTTGATGCCGACGTCGTGCAACGTCGTGCGAGACGGGACAGAGCGGCGCGTGGATCCCAAGGATGTCGTCGTCGGCGACATCGTGCACTTGCATCTCGGCGATCGCGTGCCGGCGGATTTGCGCATCATTCATACGAAAGATTTGAAGTTGGAAAACTCGTCGTTGACGGGGGAATCAAAGCCAGTCGCGGCCGTCGTGAACACGGCGAGCGATAATCCGCTCGAGGCGAGAAATATTGCGTTTTCGTCGTCGTTGGTCATGCAAGGTTCTGGATTCGGCGTGGTTATTCGCACGGCGAACGACACGATGATTGGTACGATTGCTACTCTCGCTGCGGGTTCGGGCGTCGTCGAAGAGAGCTTGTTGCAAAAGGAAATTCATCGATTTGTCAACATCATCGCGATGTTTGCGCTCGCATCGGCGTTGACGCTGTTTGTCATTGGCATGGCGCGCGGGGTGTCCTTCTTGACGTGCTTTGTCAATGGTTTCATCGTTGTCCTCGTGGCGAACATCCCAGAAGGTCTCGCCGCAACCGTGACGTCATGTTTGGCTGTTGTCGCGAAGCGCATGAGCGCGAAGAACGTGCTCGTCAAGCGCATCGACATCATCGAAAGCCTCGGCGCGTGCAGCGTCATCGCCAGCGATAAAACTGGCACGTTGACGCAAAACATCATGACTGTGGAAAACTTGTTCTACGGCGGTCAAATTTTCAATGTCCACGCAGGAGGCACAAGCGTCATCTTGGATTCCATTCTCGAACGCGCCACGGCAACGATGGCGAAGCAAGGCTCGTACACGGCGCGTCGACGCACCTCGCAAGAGTTGTCGCGAAGCGTGTCCCCGGGACAAACGTTTACAATTTCATCCTTCAAATCTTTGATTTCTGGAAGTTCTTCAGCGTTGAATTGGGAAATGTTTTCATGCCATGCTAAATTGTTGACGATTGCGGGTGTGAATAATCAAGCGGCATACGAAGAAAAGGATGGTGAACGACAAATCGTCCGCGGCGACGCCACAGACGCGGGACTGTTGCGATACTCTGACGCGGTGTATCCAGTGCTCTTGGCGCGACAATCATTCGCGACAAAGTTTGAAATTCCGTTCAATTCGACGAATAAATACGCTGTCGTTGTCGTGTCGTGCGCAGGTGCGCGAGATCATTTGGTCTTCATGAAGGGTGCGCCCGAGCGCGTCATCGCTCGATGCGACAAGTACGCGCACGAACGCGGGGAGCGGCCGATGAACGACATGTACACGGAGATGTTTGAAGATTCGTACCATCGATTCGGTGTGTGCGGCGAGCGCGTGATTGGTTTTGCATTTGCGCGTGTTCCAGCGCGCGAGTCGTACGACGGCGTCGATCCGGATACATTCTTAAATGGTGTCAAGTTTACGTTTGTCGGGTTGATTTCGCTCGTCGATCCGCCACGACCAGGCGTCGCGGAGGCGATTACGAATTGCCGCGCGGCTGGAATCAAAGTTGCCATGGTCACAGGTGATCATCCGTTGACTGCTGAAGCGATTGCTCGTAAAATTGGCATCATTACCCAACCCACGAGTCACGAACTGGCCGAGTTGACTGGCACCGATCCAACGAAACACTGGCGCGCGCCGGAATGCGCTGCGGTTGTCGTGACTGGTGCGGAAGCCGAAAACTTTACGACATCGGACTGGGACATCATCGTACGCAAAAAAGAAATCGTGTTTGCTCGTACGTCTCCTCAGATGAAACTTAAATTTGTCGAAAATCTTCGCAGAGTGGGCGAAATTGTCGCCGTCACGGGTGACGGCGTCAACGATTCTCCGGCGCTCAAAGCGGCGCACATCGGCATCGCCATGGGTTCGCCCTCGTCTTCAGACGTCGCCCGCGAGGCGGCCGATATTGTTTTGTTGGACGACAACTTCGCTTCTATTGAAGCTGCTGTTGAAGAAGGCCGAAGTGTGTTCGATAACTTGACCAAGAGTATCATGTACACGCTTGCGCATCTCACCCCGCAGCTCGTTCCGGTGTTTTTCAATTTGGCGTTGGGTATGCCTCTGGCGATGAACGGGTTGATGATTTTGAGCATCGATTTACTCACCGAGCAAGGGCCCGCTATTTCACTCGTCTACGAAAAACCAGAGTCGGATATCATGCGTCGCGCGCCGAGAAATCCGAAAACGGATCACTTGATTACGAAACGTACGCTCTTTTATTCGTACGTGTTGGCTGGTTTAACGTCGTCGTTAATTTGTTTCATGGCGTACGCGTTAGTGTTCAAACATCACGGTATTTCTCTCAAGAACTTGCTTTTCTCCACGGATGATGGTTATTTTCTCGGTCCCCCGTATGCGGACGCGGTCAATGGCGAGTATCCTCCTCTTTTGACAATCGGCGCTCGAACGTACGACGCCGTCGAACAGTACGCCATTTATCGTCAGGCGTCCACGGCGTGGTACCTCACGTTGATTCTCAACCAATTTTGGAACTTGTTCTGCGTGCGAACGTCACGCACGTCAATCTTCCGTCAAGGATTCTTCTCCAACGAAGTCGCCATCTACGGCGTCGTCACCTCGCTCACAATCATGATGGTCGCGATTTACGTCCCCGAGCTCCAGGCGCCCGATTTGTTCGCGAGCGCGTCCCCTCTCGGCCAATCTTGGCTTCCAACCTTTGTCTTCGCGGTGTGGATTTTCGCCGTGAGCGAGTACATGAAACTCAGATTTTAATACTTCAATACATACGCTCCTCTGATGCCGTCCGCGACGCCGATAGACGCGCGATTCGAGCGTCGCCGCCCGCGCGCCCAAGCCGAACATCACATACACATGTACACGTCAGCACGTGAACCCAATTTTTCCGCGCATCCAGGCGGCGTGTAACACCTTTGTCGTGCACACGAACAACCACACGCGCGCGACGCGGCACACGCCGGCGCCTCCGACGACGCCGCGCGACGTATTTACGACGTTTTCACGATGACGACCATGACCGAAGCGCTCGCGCAACACTACGCGGGCGTGGTGCTGGAGAATCAGGTGCGTGGCGCGACGCGTGCCGTTGGTGGCGACCCCTTCGTTCCCGCCAAATTGTGAATCGTGGCGATCGTCGCCGCCGCCGACGTTATGGCGGCCACCGCGCATGCGCGCGTCATTTGCGCACTGTTTGCGTGTCGTGTTCGTGTTTCTTTTGACTGAGCGTGTGTCGCGTTCGTTCGTCGTCGCGCGCTCTCGCGCAGAGTTGGGTGAGTTACCAGTGGGCCACGTCGCAATGGACGGTGCCGCTGTTTGAATCCGGACACGTGATCTATGTACTCCAGCGCTTGCTATTCGCGGTGTTCAGCGTCTTTGCAAACTGTTTTATTTTGTTTTACCATTGGACGAATCCACCGCATCCAAAGTTTACGGTACTTAAACGTTCAAGGTACATCATACGCGCGCATTTGCTCAGCGGCACAGTTAACGTCGCGTTGCCAGTCGTTGCGTTTTGCACGACGAATAAAGATTTGGTGACGTCGATTATATGGATCACCGTCGCGTTCGATGTCGTTCACCTACTCACTGTGATTGCACAATCGCCGAATGTGAATGGCCAGCGTAATTTGATTGTTCCGGCGTACCAGTTTATCGCCGCAATTAAGTTTGTTTCGCTGTGTGGTTTGGTCTGGGCCACGCGTAAACAATCGCTATACTCAATTGAGAGACTGGATTGGCTCTGGACAGTTTGGGCGAATCATCAAACGTACGCTTGGGTGCGTGTTTGGATCGTGTTCCTTGAAGTGTGTCAAGCGTGTAAGGAAAGTCGCTACACCGTCGCGGTGATTGTCGCTGGAACAATCGGCGCAGGGCAAGCATATGGTTTCATGCCGATATTGGGTCTGTTGTTATGGGTGCTTGCCTACCACTCCGTACTCGAGAGAAGGACATATAAACTCATGGCTCTCTACCGCGAGGGCAAAACCACGAGAACAGAAATTGAAAATCAAGCTATGCAATGCGAGTTGCAAGCCATGTTGCAATTTTTCCATGAAGCGCATCACTCGTTGTACAACGATAATCGATACAAGGCGCGGACTTCCATCGCACAACAAGTGCTCGTCGACGAGGGATACATCAAGACTGTAGTCGACGATGCAACAGGCGACTCTTCCATCGAATTCGCACCCTTGAATACGATACCTCACGAAGTGCAAGCGCTCTGTATTTTCAAGACGATTGACGTCGACGATAGCGGCGAATTGGACTTGACAGAGCTCGCGCAAGTGTTCATCTGTAACGGCGTCAGTATCGAGCAAACAACGGCGATGTGCAAGCTGGCGTTTACAAAGTATGACACCAACGACGACGGTGTAATCGACTTGGACGAGTTCACCGCAGCATTCCAGGCGTATTACTTGTATCAGTTCAATGACTTGTACTACATCCTTCGAAACAGCGGAGCTATGCTCAAGAACATTATCAACGCAACGTTACACGAAGATTACAAAGCCTCTGGATGTCCGTTTGCGGGTATTCCAATGGACTACGACACGAAAGTACTAGATTGGGTACGCGTAGTTCAGGATTCAAACAGAAACGCATTTGAGCACGCTGTCAACAAGGTGAAGAAAGGACTCTTGCGTTCTGTTTCGGTTGCCCAAAAACGCGCATCAAAGATGGCACAGAGCTTCAAGGATACACTTTAGTCGCATCAGTACATTAATCCGTAACGGTAGTGATACGTCGCAACAGTTTTGTAAGTTAATATTTTGCAGTTTATATTTTGACTCTATGCGACGGTTTACGTAAACGCAAACCGTCGGCGCCAATTTCTGGCAGCGAAGTGCTAAACGAAGGATTCTCGGGAGAAGAATCCGATTTACTGCTGTCCTTGGCGGCGTTGGTTTTTGCTATTTCTTCGGCTGCCGATGCCTCTAAATCAGCGGAAATTGCCGCTTTCAGCGCTTTCTGATGATCGGCAACAATTGTCTCTTTAATACTTTGCATGCGCGCGGTGATCATTTGTGAGCCGCCAAATACTTGCAACCAGTAAATTCCAGCGAGCTGCGCATGTCTCAACAAAGGAACCCATCGCAAAGCGCTCGTCGAAAGCTCTTGCGAAAGCGACCAAATCATCGCATGTGCAAGCCAGTACGTGAGTAAATTTCGAAGCTTGTCTTCGTGTCTCTTTTCCGTCTCTTTTCGCATCTCTGCGCGACTCGCCACCTCGGGCAGAGCCTTGAACTTGTAATACTCATTCAGCGAATCGATAGTAAAAATAAATGGGATGACCAACCCTGCGATATCGCACCCGTACACAGTCATCAAACCCGGAGTGAAAAAGAAAATCGTGCACGTCACGAGTGGGAAACTCATATTGTCTAAAACAAGGCGCAATGCATCCGACGCGCGCTTGGATCGAAAGCGCATGACAAATACACCAATCTGTAGCGTTTGTCGCACACTCACTCGGACCACTGTGCGAAGTCGCCCCATGGCTCCGCTCGAAACGTTCGCGTACGCCATCGCTCTTGACACGAGCGGTGTAGCTGCATCAACTATGAGTTCGCTTCCTCGCGTAAGTCTCGAGTTGAGCCATAATGTAAACAACACCAAAAGCTCTGGCCAAAACGGAAACAACAGCCGCACACTGGCGTATAAGAATGGAAAATGTAACGTCAACATGAGTGGCGCACATGATGCCCAGAATCGAAGCCATTTTGTGACGTCAGCAACGGTGTCGCTCTCCACGGCGTACATCGTGCGCGCCATGGGCACGAGCAACGCCACGCTCGCCAGTACCTCTCTCTGTCTAACCAAACGTCGCATAAACGCAGGCATCGCTCTAAACACTCCTAAACCTATCACTAAAAATAATCCGTGCGGCAAAGCGCTCGCGGCGACGCGACTTTTACTTCGAATGCTTCCTATAAATGACGCGTACCGTCGCTTGACCGCCCGCCCCACGCTCGCAACTTTTCGATACACTCGAGCATACGGTTCCATCGCCGCTTTCACCCGTCGTTGCGCACGAAGTTTCATTCGAATGATGAAAAATTTCAGCTTGTTTCTGTAGCGCGCGCGCCGTAAGTGCTTCGTAAAGCGCCAGCATAAGTGATACAGGTACGCGGCTCCGACGAACGCGAGCGTCCAACCGATTAAAACCTTTGGTTCTGTCGTACGAATCACGGTCGACGCTTCCGTCGCCGCAATCGCACCGACGCGCAGAATGATATCACTTAATGTATTCGTGATCGGTGATACGGCGCGAGCCCACAGCGTGAGCGCGATGCGCGTCGCAGCGGACGCGGCGGACGCCGCCGTTCTAAAATCTAACGCGCGCGTCCTCGTTCGAACATCAACTCCGGCGCGCACTATCGCACACAACGCGTCACACTGAGTAGCGTCCACGTCTACGTCATCTGAGCGCCATCGTGCGTCGTATGGCGAGGCGTGCTCGCGCGCGAGTGGGTCGTCAGCGCTGTGAATTGCGTGCGCATTGGTCAAAAGTGCCGAGAGCACGTCGTCGCCAACCGTCGCCTCGCGCGTCAGTACCGCCGCGGTGCACGCCACGCCGAGGACGAAAGCGACGACAACGTCGCGGCGCATGACGCAGCGCGCGTGAAACGACGCGGACGCGCACGTCTCTGTGTGAGGCTTTCGCGCTCTGGTGGTGACAGTTGGACTTGAGTCTCTCTTTTTGCGTTTTCTCGCTTGCGGCTACCTAGTACAAGTGTGAATATTTTACAACGCATAATAAAACTAGTTTTCGTCGAGGTTGGCATAGAGGTCTTCGTCGACGCGAGTGTTGGCGCGCGCACAGGCGTTGAGCCATGATGGAGACACGACGCGTACGCGGCCTTTTGTTTGAGCCGCCCACTTGACTTTTTCAGTGCCAGCTGTGCGGGCGATGACGTGCGTGCATTCATCGCCATCACGTTCGATGGATGAAATGAATGTTGCACCGAGTGTGGATGCCAGGAGACGTAAAGGGTGGCGCTCTGGTGAACGCTCGGCGAGCGACGTGACGCCGCTCATCATGAATTTGACGCCGCTCAGGGGCAAGTCAGAGCGCGCTGGGTTCACGAGCAGTGTACGCACGTCCGGTTCTTCACCATTATTGTCACCACCGTGCTTAAAATAGCTCCTATGCGCACTCTCGATGACAGCCAGCACGTCGAGCAAGACTGGGCGATTCCCTCCTGGTTCGCCTTCGTCCACCATCGCGCGCTCCATCACGGATTGGCCTTTCTGTTGAAACGACGCCGCACTGTGCGGGAAAAAATGATACCTATCGAGTCTAATGAGGTTTCCTCGATTCTGAGGCCACACTCGGTCGGTGTCATCGACGATTAACGCGCTCGATTCACCACCGAGAACAATGTCTAAATCCTTCACGTGCGAACTCGTCGAGTCGTTGTTTGAAATCACTCGCCCGTGAAAGATTTTGCCATCGGGATCGAGCAACTTTGCCATCTCTTTCGCATACGCTTTGTCACCCATAGTGTAGACGTATGGTTGACAAATCTTCGAAACCGCCTCCAAAAACTCAAACGCGTACGGCCGAAGCTTTGTGAAAAATCCCATGTGCCGCAAGCAGTACAAGTGCGGCTTTTCACCCTCTTTCAACTCTTCTTGCTCGTGCGCGATGCACTCGTGCAACAAATCGTGCTGCTCTTGCGTCAACTCCTTGAACTGCGTCGAATTCAACAGCGTATGGTCTAAATCCAAAATCAACGTCAACTTGCCTTCGTCGAGCACCCGTCGCTTCTCCTCCCGTTTCGCCTTATCCAGCTCACTATTCGACAGCGTCAGCCCTTCATGAATGTACCGCATGGATGTCGTAAAGTGTCCTCGAATACCACCCGCCCCACCATCGTCTATCGCACGCGAACCATCGCCCTTCGCCGCCTCAGACGTCGTCGACGTCGACGCCCGACGCTCGCCGCACACCACACAAATATCAAACATAAACGCCGGACACTGCTCGCATCGCCCTCGCCCGGCGCGCGATGACGCCGGGCCGTTCACTTTCCGCCGCACCACGCGCCGTCGGTCGTCCCCACCCCCCGTCGTCGTCGCCGTCGCGTCTCGCGGTCGACCGCCGCTCGCCGTCGTCGCACGCACCGCACCGCCCTCGCGCGACGCGCCCTCGCCCTCGCCCTCGCGTTCGCGTTCGCGTTCGTCGACCGAGGCGAAGAGCTCCGCCTCGAGCGCGTCGGCGAGGGAATCCTCGCTCGACGACGGCGACGGCGACGGCGACGACGGCATTGTCCGCGCGCGCGACAATGGCGCCAGATCTCGCCTCGCGCGTGTCCTCCACGACACCCGCGCGATCGACCGACGATCGACGACCGACGGGCAAACGATGACGCGCAAACGAATCCTCGCCGCGCTCGCGTGCGCCGCGCTCGCGTGCGCCGCGCGTGGCGCGCACGCGCGGGCGATGAATCATCCCATGCAGGCGTCGCTCGGCGTCACGCGTCATCCAACGTCGTCGACCTCCCTGGGCGACGCTGACGCGGACGCCGACGACTGCGCGACGTGCGAGGCATTCATGCGTCACGTGCGCGAGAAACTCGCCACGGGGAAGGTGCAGGGTGAACTCGCCAACGCGCTGGCGCGGGCGTGTAAAGACGCGACGGGTGGGGATCTGAGTCAGATGGGCGTGTGCGTCGCGGCGGGCGAAGCGGGCATTCGATTCGCGACGAGATACGTCGAGACACACACGGAGATTGATGATACCGTGTGCGCGGCGTTGGAGATGTGCGACGGGCCGGGGGATGAGAGATTTGCGTTTGACGTGGAGGACGCGGCGACGGTGCGCGCGAGCGCGCGTCGGTTTGGGACGTCTGGCGCCGTCGACGACGGGGAGATGTGCGCGGATTGCGTGATGGCGACGAATTTGATTGAAACTGAGCTTCGCGCCAACGGTACGGTGGCATTTGTGACGCAAGAGGTGGATGCGTTGTGCGCGCAACTTGGCGCGGAGCTGTCCACGCAGTGCGAACGCGTCGTCGAGCCGTACGTGCCGTTCGTGCTCGACAGTTTAGCCGACGCCATGAAGGATGCGTGCACGAAAATTGGCGCGTGTCCGAAAGATGTCGCACGCGTCTTCCAGGCGTAATGGTGATTGATTGCTGCGCGCAGCTGTACCTTGATGTAAACGAGCCATGTGTTTTATGTTTTAACGTCTTTGCGCGCAAACGCCGTCTGGCGTTATCCTCGCCTCACACATTCACACGCATCGATGCGCGCGCACTTTGCTCCCGCGTCGAACGCGTTCGCTCAACATATAGGTAGCACTCGCACACATCGTCGTCAACGTCCGTCGACGGTATCCATTCGAGCGATGAAGTGCTCTGAAGAGGCGTCCCGGCCGCCGCGCGTGGCTCCGCCGCCCCATCCGACGTACTCCATCGCCGCCGTCATCGACGCCGCTCTCGAAGAAGACATCGGTGACGTCGGCGATGTGAGCTCGTTGAGCACGATTCCAGCGTCCACGCAAAGCACAGCGACGCTGTTAGCGAAGGCGAGCGGCGTGTTGGCGGGCGAGCACTTGGGGAGCGCCGTGCTCGCAGCGGTGGACGGCGACTTAGACGTCGAGTGGCTCAAGCGCGATGGAGACATGATTGAAAAGGGTGAAGTGTTCATGCGTGTGAAAGGTAGTGCGCGAAGCATTCTACGCGCCGAGCGAGTGGTGTTGAATTTCATGCAGCGTATGAGCGGGATCGCGACGATGACCAAGGCGTACGCGGAGGCGGCGTCGCCAGCGATTATGCTTGAGACGCGCAAAACCGTTCCAGGGTTGCGTGTGATCGATAAATGGGCGGTATTGATTGGTGGTGGTAAGAATCATCGCATCGGATTGTTCGATATGGTGATGATTAAGGATAACCACATCGCGGCGGCGGGTGGCATTGCAAACGCCGTGGAGGCGTGCGAAAAGTATTTAAAAGAGAACGGCTTGAGCACGGTGAAAATTGAGGTCGAGGCACGCACGATGGATGAAGTGAGGACTGTTATTGATTTGCTTGACGACCCCAACGTCGAGACGGCGAGCGTGAGTCGTTTGATGTTGGATAACATGAGCGTCGACGACATGCGGGATGCGGTGAAGCTCATTAACGGGCGTGTAGAAACCGAGGCGAGCGGTAATGTGACGCTGAACACCGTGCACGCGATTGGACAGACTGGCGTAACATATATTTCTTCGGGCGCACTCACGCATAGCGTGAGTGCATTAGATATATCGCTCAACATTGACGTATGATTTTTTAATAAAAGAACCTTTTCTTTTCCTCTTCATTTTACAAACCCGTAACGGTCGGTCTTGTGTCTATTACATCAAAAGGTGGCGCTTGCGGGCTTTTCCAGCTTTGGCGGACCTTTTATGGCTTTTCCAATCATAATGGAGAACCAGTGCACGTTCAAAAGCGCGCCTACACCGATCAAACCGGCGACGGATGAAGACACAAACGTCGGCACTGGCGACATTATCCCACTTCGCCATGCCCAGATCATGTGCGGATATCCTATCGCGTACACAACGATACGAACGAGGAAGAACGTGATAATCAAGCACACACCGTTGAGGAATTCAAGCGCCTTGCCGGCGTTTTGAACCGAGCTCACGGCGGCGCCCTTGTATCCCAAAGCCTTGGCGACAGTTATAACCTTTTCGCTCTTCATCGTCAGCGCCGCGCTTTGAATGCACCACCTAACGGTCAAAATCGGTGTTGAAGCCTCTCCAATTAATAACCATGCGAACGGTAGCGTCATCGTCTGCGTCGAACCCGCCAACACAGCCGCCACGCAAAACACCACGTGGTGTACCATCATATCCATCTTTCCAAGTTTGGGATACTGAATCACCATGTGCGTCGTGTCCTGCACCAAATATCCCAAGAACAACCACCAAGTATGTTCCAGGAAGTCTCTCTGTGACGTCGTGAGCCCACGCCCACCAGCTCGGACGTAGTATTGGTCCTCGGGCGCGAGCGCAAACATCCATCGCAAAATAATCGTCGCGTATACCGCCACAAGCGCCGCGTGCACGGCGCCGGTGATTTGTTTCGGGAAGAACCGCTTCACATCCTTCTCCTTATCGTCTTTCGGTGCTGGGATCAACCAGTGCGCTACGCGTAACAGCACTTGTCGTAATAATTCCCACACCATAAAGTACTTGAACAGTTTAAATGAAAAATCTTTCACGTCGAGCGGGTTCATGGTGTACGGCCCAGGGGCGTACACGCGCACGTTAGCGGCAGGCTTGGCACCAAACATTATACGTTTGCGCGCGCGCGAACACGCGCGGTGACACGACGCCGAGGCGCACAGTGCGGCGTGGCGTTCTGAGCGCGGCGTGTTGACTTTGTTCCCCCGCGGATAAATTTTAATGTA